>Ga0066607_1001939_pt1 | contig 8836 bp, 6 predicted proteins | sample SaaInlV_DNA_120m_FD_60384 | JGI IMG/M metagenome (GOLD analysis project Ga0066607, IMG submission 60384) | Marine microbial communities from expanding oxygen minimum zones in the Saanich Inlet - SI075_LV_DNA_120m | ecosystem: Environmental > Aquatic > Marine > Unclassified | place: British... | reverse complement strand
GATGGCTTGCCCAATTAATTTTTTGCATAGGATAGCATTGTACTGTACTAGCTTATCCTTGTTTAGACAAACCACCCGTTAGAAGCGGGTGATTTGTCTGTGATACTGAAACCGATTGTTATAGTGTTTTCAGTGCAGCTTCATAATCAGGCTCATCGGCAATCTCGGGAACCAGCTGGTTGTAGATTACCTTGTTATCCTCATCCAAGACCACAACAGCACGTGCAGTCACGCCCAGTAGTGGTCCTTCAGCCAGACGTACCCCCCAAGCTTGCATAAACTCTGGGTGGCGGAAAGTGGAGAGGTGAACTACGTTATCCAGCCCCTCTGTTGTGCAAAAGCGCCCTGCTGCAAAAGGCAGGTCAGCAGAGACTACCAGTACAACGGCGTTATCAAGGCTAGCAGCGGACTCATTGAATTTGCGTGTTGAGGTAGCACAGGTGGGGGTGTCAAGGCTGGGTACAATATTCAGTACTTTGCGTTTGCCAGCAAAGTCAGCCAGTGTCACATCTGCCAGATCACCATTGGTCAGAGTTAGTTCAGGCGCGGCTGAATCCACAGCGGGAAGTGTACCGTCGATAGCGAAGGGGTTACCTTGAAGAGTGACTGTTGTCATCTGTTTCTCCGTTTTTAATGAAAGATTAAGTGTGATAGTGCTGCATCAATCGTTAGACTTGAGCAGAGGTGTATTTTGACAATAATCATTAAAGTATCAATGTCAGAATACGGATAATGAGAATAGGGAAACTTAATAGTGGTGATGGTAGAGCTGCACGGTCTCTCGCGGTTCTCCGTGCGGTGCTTTCTTGCACTCACAGAAAAATTACTATTTTTGGAGGTACCTTTAACCAACAAAATTGAAAAAGGGCGCTAAGATCTCTCTCAGCGCCCTTTGTGTGGCGGGTTGGATCAACCCTTAGGTTTTACTCTCCTCTAGGTTCTCCTCCAGATCCTGTGCCTCCATAAAGACCTTTTCTCCTGCACTGATGCAGCCTAGTGGGATGACGATCAGGGTTAGCAGGGTAGAGAGGAAGACACCAAATAGCAGTGATACCGCCATCCCTTGGAAGATAGGATCGAGCAGGATGACTGCGGAACCCAGTACCAGCGCCAATGCTGTGATCAAGATTGGGCGGGTTCTGGATTTGGCAGAGAGAATCACCGCCTCCATCAATGGCGTTCCGGTGCGGAAGGAGTGCATGGTGAAGTCCACCATCAGGATGGAGTTGCGCACAATGATGCCGGCCAGAGCAATCCAGCCGATCATCGAGGTGGCGGTAAACTCTGCACCCAGCAGCCAGTGACCCGGTACGATACCCAGCAGGGTTAGCGGAATCGGTGACATGATGATCGCAGGGATCACAAAGTTACCGAATGCCCACACCACCAGCATATAGATACCGACCAGTGCGACACCAAAGGCGATACCCATATCACGGAAGGTTTCGTATGTGACGGTCCACTCACCGCCCCACTCAAAACCACTCTGCTTATCGTTGGCAGGTGCTCCGGTGTACTCACCGCTACGCAGGCTGACACCATCTGGGGTGACATATCCCTTCTCTGCGAGGATCTTCTCTACATCCAGCATAGCGTAGATAGGGGCTCCGAGACGGCCTACCGCATCACCGACCACAAACTCTACGGAGCGCAGATCTTTGTGGAAGATAATTGGGTCTCTCTGTACCTTAACGAACTCGCCCAGCTCCGAGAGTGGGATGGTGCGCTGATCCATCGTCATTACCGGCAGGTCGCCGATGCGGTGGAGGTGTGAGCGCTTCTCGATGGGGATGGTCAACACGATATAGGTGGGTTCCAGAATCAGCGACTGGAAGATGGTCGCCGCCTCAAACTCACCCATCACCATTGCAAGATGTTGGTTGATGGTCTCTACCGAGATTCCCTGACGTGACGCCTTTTCGCGGTTGATCTGGAAACGCCAAGTCTCCATTGAGCTGCGCATCAGGTTATCGACATCAGAGATGATGCCAGACTCACGGAAGATCTGGGTCAGGTCATCAGCAACCTGGCGGCGAGTCTCTGCATCGGGGCCATGAATCTCAGCCACAACGGTCTGTAGTACAGGAGGGCCGGGTGGCATCTCTACTACGGTGATAGCGATCCCTTCGGCTTCGGCAATTGGTTGTAGACGATCACGTACCGCACTGGCGATCTGATGGCTGGTGCGATCACGGGTGCCCTTATCGGTCAACTGGATGGCGATCTCAGCCTGCCATGGGAACTGACGCAGGTAGTAGTGACGTACCAGACCATTGAAGTCGAATGGCTGCGCAGCACCGATATAGTTCTGGCTAGCGACAATCTCTTCGACATCCGACAACTGCTCCGAGATACGGCGGGTAAAGTTGGCCGTTGTTGGGAGTGCGGTACCATCTGGCATGTCGATCACCACGCTGAAGTTGGCCTTGTTATCGAAGGGCAACATCTTCACCGGCACAGCGGTGTTGTAGAACAGGTACATGGCTGCAAAGAAGCTGAGGATCAATCCAAACAGGAAGCTCCACCCCTTAACCGGTTGGTCGACCAAGGTGGTGATAACCTTGCGGAAGAAGACATCCAGCTTGGCATCGATCTTCTCATCACGTGCCTCCATCTCATGCAGTTTCTCCATGCTGGGGACAATACGCATCGCCAGCCATGGAGCAAAGATCAGTGCCGCAAATAGTGAAAGAATCATCGCAACCGAACCGAGCGCAGGAATAGGCTCCATATAAGGCCCCATCATTCCGGAGACGAAGCCCATGGGGATCAGTGCTGCAACCACGGTGTAGGTGGCGAGTACGGTGGGGTTGCCCACCTCACGCACTGCATCGACGGCGGTGCGGGTATCCATGGTGCCCGCCATCAGCCAGCGACGGTAGATGTTCTCGACGATTACAATGGCGTTATCAACCAAGAAACCGATGGAGAAGATCAGTGCAAACAGGCTCACACGGTCGATGGTGTAGCCCATCAACATAGAGACGAACACGGTGCCGACCAGTACCACTGGAATGGTCAATAGCACCACGATAGAGGGCTTGATGCCGAGGCTGAGCCAGACCAAGAAGGTCACAGCACCAGTGGCAACAAACAGTTTGAACAGTAGATCATTGACCTTATTGTTGGCGCTCTCACCGTAGTTACGGGTCACTTCTACATGAACGTTATCAGGGATCAGATAGCCTTTGAGGTTGTTGTCCACCTCGTCGAGAATGCTGTTGACCACCGATACGCCATTGGAGCCGCGCTGTTTTGCCAGTGCGATGGTGACCGCAGCGGCATCTTTTACAGGCTTCTCATGTGTGCTGGCCATGCCTGTGGAGTAGGTGACCATCTGTTTGGTCTCCTGTGGTCCTTCGACGACCTTGGCTACATCGCGTAAGAATACAGGGGTGCCGCGGTGTTGACCGACTACCAGTGCCTCTACCTCTTCTACTTTGGCAAGGAAGCCGCCTGATTCAACGAAGAAGAACTTGTCCTGCATCTCAATGGTACCGACCGTATGGCCAGTATTGGCAGTCTGGATGGCGTGAACAATCTGTCCGGGGCTGACCCCAAAACCAGCCAGACGCTCTGGCAAGATCTCGACCCGTACCTGACGACTACGGCCGCCGGTGACAAAGCCAACGCCTGTGTGTGGTAGCTGCTTCAAATGTTGCAGTACGCTGACACCCAAGGTGCGCAGCTGCTCGTCATCGACCTCTTCCGACCACAAGGTGAGGGTGACGGAGGGGACATCATCGACCTCTTTAGGCTTCACCTGTGGGGGCTTGATCCCTTTCGGCAACAGATTGAGATTAGACTGAATTTTGCTGTGGGTCTGTAGAATAGAGGGGCCCATCGGTTCACCAACCTTAAACTGCAGGGTGATGATGCCGTACTCTCGATCACTGGCGGAGTAGATATGCTTGAGGCCGGGGATCTCACTCAGTACACGCTCAAAGGGGTCAATCACCTGATTGGCGACCTCACCGGAGGAGAGCCCAGGTGCGGGGAAGAAGATGTCGATCATCGGTACTGAGATCTGTGGGTCTTCTTGACGTGGGGTGGCGATTAAGCCCCAGATACCGACCGCCATCATCGCAATAAACAGCAGTGGGGAGAGCGGGGAGTGGATAAAGGAGTCAGCCAGTCGTCCGGCAAAACCGAGCTCGACCTCTTTGTGGGTCGCTTTTTGAAAGACCTGCTCAGGGATATCCTTGATCTCTACCTGTGTTGGTAGTTGGTCCCGCCCATGATTATCTTGCTCATGACTATCTTGTTCATGATTATTTTGTTCTGGGCTGGACTCCTGTGGACGCTCCTCTGCGTCCGTGGGCTTGTTCTCGTCAGTCATATTTTATTTATTCTTGTGTTGGAGTATTTTGAACCGTAACCCTTCAGCCAACCGTAGTGGCTGAAGGGGTTGCTACGGTTATCGTTTGGAGGTGGTGGTTGATGAGGGGTGCGCTAGCACTCGCTCACCAGCATGAACGCCAGAGAGTACGCTCGCCCAGCCGTTGTCGGCATCATCACCGACACGCACCAGACGCATCTCCATAGAGCCGTCCTCACGTTGAACAAACAACGCAGGGAGGCTGCCACGCCAGACGATGGCTGTGCGCGGTACAGTGACCAGCTCGTTATCGCTGGAACTGGTATCAGGAATCATCACCTCGGTGTACATCCCGGGTGCAGCCGGTGCATTGGCTGGCAGATCAAATTTAACGGTAACGGTGTGTCCCATCATATCGGCCATCGGGAAGATGCGAGACACAGTGATGGGGGTCGATTGATTGTTGTGGTCAAGACGAGCACTCAGCTCCATCCCCTTTTGTAGACCACGTACCAGACGGGCCGGTACCTCTGCACGAATCTGTAGAGAGCTGGTATCACCAAACAGGAACAGGGGAACGCCCGGTTGTGCAGGCTGCCCCACCTCTACCATCTTGCGCAGAATTACCCCATCAAATGGGGCGATAATGGTGGCCTGATCGATATTCTCATCCAGTTCACGAATCGCTGCGGCTGCCTGATTGTAAGCATTGGTGGCGGTCTCAACCTGTACATTCATACCGTAGAGATTGGTCTGGCGCTGAGTATCCGAGTCTCCGCGTCCACTCATATTACGCATCGGGTTAGAGAACATGGTCATCATGCTGGGCAGGCCGCCCATCATGGCGTTAGGCTGTGAGTTGGGGTTTTCCACCTCATTACGCAGCTGCATCTGAGCGTTGCGAATACCGGCATCGGCGCTGGCAAGCTGTGCTTCAGCCTGATCCCGTTTGGCCATCATCGCATCGACATCTTGACTGGCGAGTCGGTCCCCCTTGCTGAAGGAGTCTCCCTCTTCGCCGGCGATAAAGAGAACATCTCCCGGCATCTTGGCGACCAAATTGACCTCACGATGCGGGATGATGGTGCCGCCCAAGGAGACGGAAGCACCGACTCGGCTACTTTTTGCAACTACGAACTCTCCACCAAGCTCTGTGTCTGCCACTGCAACATGTGCAGAAGAGAGCAGAAGAATAGATGCAATGACTCGATTTATAACTGTTTTTTTCATATCTCAGATCCCAACCCCAATATTCGAAGAGAGTTGATTGTATTCTAGAGAACGCTTGATTGCAATTGGCGTAGGTCAATTGCGCTGAAAAATCCGTTACGAATCAGTGGGAGACATCCCCGTCGCAAAGGTTGTTTTAAATCCCTTATGTATCTGTCGGTCACGTAGAGCGAAGAGTGCCTCCTCGGCATCTTCACGGCACTCGTAGTGGACTTTCTTCAATGTACTGCTGCGAGCCCCCTGAGTGCCGGATTCACGAATCAGTGTCCAGCCATCGATCATATCTTCCTGAATCTGGATCTGGAAGAAGCGCAGAGGAACTCCGCTTAGCGGAGGGGTTTGCATATAGATTCGCATGGCTTATAAAGGGAGCGGGTTTTCCCGGTGCCAAAGTAGAATGTTTCGGAACGCCTTCGGGTCTTTAATATGGGTCATCTCTCCGGGGCGTGGAAAGTGGAGGTCCAGTAGCCGGGAGAGCCAGAAGCGCAGTGCGGCAGCCCGTAACATGGCGGGCCATGCCTGCTGCTCTGCTTCGCTGAAGGGGCGCTGTTGGTGGTACTGCTCCAGCAGGGCTTGATAGCGCTCTTGGTTAATCGAGCCGTCGCTATCCACACACCAATCATTTACGGTTACCGCTACATCGTAGAGCAGGGCATCATTACAGGCGTAATAGAAGTCGATAATTCCGGTCAAATGGTTCTCAACAAACAGGGCGTTGTCACGGAACAGGTCGGCGTGAATCACCCCCTGAGGTAGTGCCTCCCGTTTGCTACTGTTCTGGAATGCCAGCTCATCGGCCAGTGTTGTCTGCTCATCGGCATCCAGCTTTGTGCCCAGCTGCTGAATGGAGTTCTGGCACCAGCCAATCCCGCGTGGATTGCTGCGTTGACCGCTGAAATTGTGAGCCATGGCATGCATACGCCCTAGCGCCTCTCCCAGTTCGGCACACTGAATAGGGTTGGGGTGATCCACACCGCCGCCGCTCAGGCGTTGAACCAGTGCAGCAGGCTTCTCTTTCAGGTGGCGCAGATAGTCCCCTTTTTGATCAGCAATGGGGTGAGCGCTGGGTACCTCATGCTCGGCCAGAAAGGCCATGATATCGAGGAAATAGGGGAGCTCTTCCCACTGCAACTGTTCAAAAATGGTGAGTACAAACTCCCCTTCACTGGTGGTGACAAAGTAGTTGGTGTTCTCAATACCCGCCTGAATTCCGGCAAAGGCGCGCAGCGTGCCGACGCGGTAGTGGCTGAGAAAGGAGGTCAGCTCCTCCTCACTGATGGTGGTGTAGACCGACATTAGCGTTGGCTGTCAGAATTTTTCCAGTTAAATAGCTCCCACTGTGGTGTCATCATGTCGGGGTGAAGGTCGTCTTGGCGTGGTTCCAGGTAGGCGCGTCCCCCTTGTGTACCCATCGAGTAACCCGCTCTGTTGCGGTTTGTCGAAGGAACAGCGGGAGTGCGGTTCAACTCCTCTTTCAGCGATTTTGCCTTGGGAATCTCTGGGGGCTGAATTGACATCATGGCTGGAGGCATCGGTGCCTCAATCTGAGGTTGTGCCATTGCCAGTGGGGAAATCAGTAGCAGAGGTAGTAGTGCGCGTTTCATGGTCTGGATTCCAAATAATTATCTCTCTTCCTGATAAGATAATACGACAAATTCACTCAAACTTCCCCCCTCTGATGACGATGACACAAAAACCGCAATTGATTCTCGTGGATGGCTCCTCCTATCTGTTTCGTGCCTTTCATGCCATGCCGCCGCTCACCAACTCCAAGGGGCAGCCCACGGGGGCGGTCTATGGGGTGGTGAATATGCTTAAGAGCCTGTTGGATGAGTATCAACCACAGCAGGTGGCAATGGTGTTTGATGCCAAGGGGAAGACCTTCCGTAATGATCTCTATCCCGAGTACAAGGCCAATCGCCCGCCGATGCCGGAGGATCTGCGTAGCCAGATCGCACCGCTCCATGAAATTATTGAGGCGATGGGGATTCCAATGATTGTCCATGCCGGGGTGGAGGCAGATGATGTTATTGGTACCTTGGCGCAGCAGGCGACCGAGCAGCAGGTGTCGGTGCTGATCTCTACCGGAGATAAGGATATGGCGCAGCTGGTCAATGCGCAGGTGACACTGATCAATACCATGAATCAATCCATCATGGGGCCAGAGGGGGTGGTGGAGAAGTTTGGGGTTAAGCCGGAGCAGATCATCGACTATCTAACGCTGGTGGGAGACACCTCCGATAATGTGCCTGGGGTTCCCAAGGTGGGGCCAAAGACCGCAGTGAAGTGGTTGGATAAGTTTGGTTCGCTGGATGAGATTATGGCCCGCGCCGATGAGGTGGGGGGCAAGGTGGGGGAGCACCTGCGTGGTGCGCTGGAGCATCTGCCGCTGTCGAAGGATCTGGTTACCATCCGCTGTAGTCTGGAGCTGGAGCAGAAGGTGGGTGAACTACTGCCGACTGAACCAGACTGGGAGAAGCTACAGCAGCTCTACCGAGATATGGAGTTTAAGCGCTGGCTCTCTGATCTGCTGGGTGAGGAGTCTGAGGCAGAGGAGATAGCTGCTGATAAGTTGCAGCCACTGGAGGTGGAGACGATCTTCACTCAACAGCAGTTGGATGGCTGGATTGATGAGCTCAAGCAGTCTGAACTCTTCGCCATTGATACCGAGACCACCAGCTTGCGGGCGATGGAGGCGGAGCTGGTGGGGATCTCTTTTGCGATCCATGCAGGTCGTGCAGCCTATCTACCCTTGGCCCATCAGGATCTGGAGTCACCCCCACAACTCAATCGTGAGGCGGCGCTGGAGCAGCTGCGTTCGCTGTTGGAGGATCCAGCGCAGAAGAAGGTGGGGCAGAACCTAAAGTATGATGCCACTATTTTTTCCAACCACGGCATCCAGTTGCAGGGAATTGAGTATGACACCATGCTGGAGTCCTACGTCATCGACAGTACCGCTACCCGTCACGACATGGATTCACTGGCGCTCAAATATCTGGGTCATAAAAATATCTCCTATGAAGAGGTTGCAGGCAAGGGTAAGAAACAGCTCCGTTTTGATGAGGTGCCGATCGATCAAGCAGCACCCTATGCGGCAGAGGGTGCCGAAGTGACCTTGCGACTGCATCAGACCCTCTGGCCTAGACTGCTGGAAGAGTCCGAGCGGGAGCAGCTCTTGCGCGATGTGGAGATGCCGCTGCTGGAGGTGCTGGGGCGTATCGAGCGTAACGGCGTCAAAGTAGACGTATCGATGTTGCAACAGCAGAGCCAAGAGCTGGCGGTGAAGAT
>Ga0066607_1001896_pt1 | contig 8977 bp, 9 predicted proteins | sample SaaInlV_DNA_120m_FD_60384 | JGI IMG/M metagenome (GOLD analysis project Ga0066607, IMG submission 60384) | Marine microbial communities from expanding oxygen minimum zones in the Saanich Inlet - SI075_LV_DNA_120m | ecosystem: Environmental > Aquatic > Marine > Unclassified | place: British... | reverse complement strand
ATTTGAAGAAATTCCAGCCGTGCCAGCCCTGGTATTAAAAATGGAGTCAGATGCCGTTATCGATTCAGCTTACGGGCAATTTAACCGGGCGCTAAGTTTTGCAGTCGATATACAGATCAAAAAAAGCGCCACAGCAGAAGCCACATTTAACCAGATTCGAGCAGAAGTGCACAAGGCACTGATGCTGGATATAACGCAGGGTTTAGCATTTATTGACAGAACAGAGCCGGTCATCGATGACGCACCCGCGCAAAAAGACCTGGAGCGCCCGATCATAGAACAGTCGATGCATTTCAGAGTTTATTATTCACATTCAACAAAAGATACCGAGGTATAAAACATGCCAACAGCAGAAAACGCAAAATTGCAATACGAGGCCGGACAATCAGTGACAGCGATGTCAGCATTGACTAATTCCGGTGATAATAAAACCTTTACCAGTGCGGCCAGTATCTGGTCAAAAAAATCTGGCTTTGAACCAGATATAAAACCAAACGGTCTGGCAACCGGTGGCGCTGTTATTCCGAATGCTGCTAATAATGCAGTTGATGTAGCTGGTTTAACCTGTTATCTGGCTGGCGTAAAAGCAACGGTCGCTGCAGCAGCTGCTGAAGCTATTACCCGTGCATCTACAAACGTTGCCAGTATCAGTGCTATTACCGTTACTTCTGCAGGTGCTATCGCTGTCGTAAAAGGCACCGATTCTGCTAGCACGGCATTTAGTGAAACGCGTGGTGCAGCCGGTGGGCCTCCTTTTATCGCTGTTGGGTCTATCGAAATTGCACAGGTACGCACCACCAGCAATGTTGCCGCCGCTATCACTGCAGCAGAAATCTACCAGGTCGTTGGACTGCATCAGGAGCGTTATGATTATCCGGTGTGGGATACAGAAACCGAAAGCGGTCAAATCACCTTTGCTGATTCGTTGCCTTTGATTCACACGGCCAGTGTACCAAAGATTGTATCGGCCTCTTTTGCAGAGCCTATATTCTCAGATGTGCAGCTATCCTCTGACTTTGTACCTGCGGAAACATCGCACAGCGTATCATCTACACAGGTTTATGGTTCCACAGTCGGTTCAAGTTCATCTAGTCTCGGTCAGGGTTCTTTCAATGCCCGTTTAAGTGATGGTGTTTCAGATGCACTGGTTAAAGAAAAAAATAACTTCCTCTGGTTCCGTTTCTATCCAGATCGTTACAAGACAAACTACATGCTGACACAGGGTAAGCTGGGTATTAGTCGTACCTTTCCAGCCGGTGACAGTATCCAGGCTGCCTGTACTATTTCTGCAGAAAAAGAAAGTTCAGACGTCGAGGTATAACTGATGGCCTTTGACCTCGCTCAATTCGAAAAAGCGAAGTTCAGCACCAGGCAGGAGGGCGTACAGCTCCCTGCTTTGGCTGCCTTTTTCGCCAAAGATGAAGAACCAGAGTGGACAGTGCGCGGTTTAACTCACGCAGAACTAGCAAAAGCCGAAGAATCCATCGTATCCAGTAAAGATATAGAGGCTCTGGTCACCGCATTAACCGGCCAATCCAAAGAAAAAGCCGATGCTATAACCGGTTTGCTAGGTGTTTCTGGTGATGACGTGCCGAAAGAAACCAAAAAGCGTATCGAGCATTTAGTCATGGGCTCGGTCGATCCGGTCATTGATTTACCAGTGGCCGTCAAGCTGGCTGATTGTTTCCCCATCGAATTCGGCATGTTAAGTAACAAAATAATGATCTTGACCGGACAGGGCAAACTGCAGGCAGAGGTAAAGCCGAAGCCCTCTGGAAAGTAAACGACATACAGGCAGCACTTAGCCTGGCGGATATAAAGCAGAATTATTTATATCAATCACGGCCGGACCTGTTTCCAGAGGGCCTGTTAACCGACACAGAAATACACCTCTGGTCGAAATATTACGAACAGAAAAACCGGAAATAAAACAACATGGCTGACCTTAAAAAAACCATAGACATTGTATTTGGAGCCGTCGATAACACCGGCAACGTCGTTAAAGGTGTCGGCAAAAACATCGATGCACTGGGAACCTCGGTTGGCAATATCGCTGGCCCGTTAGATTCTATTGCTAATTCTGTGCTGGCTGTGGATGCTGCTATTGTGGCTATGGGAGTGGCCATGGCGGGTATTGCTGTCAAAGAAGCGGCAGATTTTAAAACATCATTTAATGAAATCAGCACGCTATTCACCACCACCGGTGAAAATCTCGACCAGTTCAGTACCCAGATACAGGATTATGCAGGCGGATCAACCCAATCAATAGAAGACATCAATGCCGCGATTTATGCATCAATATCAGCCGGTGTTGATTATAAAGATTCACTAACGGTAGTTGCACAGGCCGAAAAACTTGCCGTTGCCGGAAAAGCAGGGCTCAGTGATACGCTGATTGCGCTGGTCTCTACGCTCAACAGTTACGGCGCAGAAATGAGTGATGCTGGAGGCTATTCAGACACGTTTTTCAAGATCGTCAAACAGGGCCAGACCACCATCCCTGAACTATCCAGTTCATTGTCTAAAGTCACGGGTATCGCCGCGAACTCAGGCGTATCATTTGAAGAGCTTGGAGCAGCGGTCGCATCATTGACAGGGTCTGGAATACGTACCAGTGAGTCCATCAGTGGAATAAAAGCGGCTCTCGGTAACATTTTAAAGCCGACAAAAGATGCCAGGGATGAAGCTGAACGCCTGGGTCTGCAATTTGATAGCGCTGCCATATCCAGTAAAGGATTTGGTGGATTTATCGAGGATATCAAAAATAAAACAGGTGGTTCTGTTGATTCAATGACAAAACTATTTGGCTCGGTAGAAGGGCTGAATGCAATTTTAACCCTGACCGGTAATGGAAACGCCAAATTTATTGAATCACTCGCTATTATGCAGAGTGAAGCTAATCTGTTGGATGAGGCATTCACGAAAATGTCTGAAAACCTCGACCTGGTCAGCCAGAACATGCAAAACAATCTACGCCTGGCATTTGTTGGGTTTGGTGCGAATATCTTGCCCCAATTCACCCAGGATGTAGAAGCAATCTCACAGGTATTTTCAGCCATCAGTTTTAGTTTTAACAGTACCGATGCCTTTGAAGAAGTTTATGCCGCGCTTAACGAATTGGGTTTTGATTTTGAACAGTTTGCGCTGGCAATTGCAGAGTCTTTGCCTGAGGCATTAAGCCTGGTTAATTTTTCTGGCGCGTTGGCTGCATGGTCTGGCGTGGGCGATCAGTTGAGTGGGCTGTTTGATGGTGTTGATGTCGCTACTCCAGAGGGTCTGTCAGAAGCTATTCAGAAAGTAGTTGATAGTGTTTCATCGCTGGGTACTGTTACCGAAGGCATGGCCAGCAACCTGGTTCCGTTTGTTAAAGAGATATTCAATGCGATTGATGCGTTTAATGGGTTGAGTGAAAAAGCAAAACTAACAACAGGTGAGACTCTGGGGCTAGGGAAGGTTGTTAATACTCTGTTACCAGTTTTAGATGGCATGAGTACGGCTATTACTACGCTGGGTGGTGGTCTTAGTTTGCTGGCAACTAAGGGTTTGGTTGACTCGGCGAAAGGGTTGACCGGGATTATTCCTCAATTTGATAGTGCTACTGTTAGTGCTGGTAAATTCGCCAAAGGCATGGGGATATTGTCATCCGGTGCAGTGGGCTGGGAGATAGGATCGCTAATCCATGACAATTTTGGCGAAGAAATACAAGATGGAATAGAAAGCGTTGTTGATTTTACCGAAAGCCTGTTCGGCCTGGGTGAGCAAAGTGAAGAATTTAAAACTGAATCAAAAAAACTCATCGACAGCTTTGCCGCAATAGGGGTTACGGTTAAAGAGTCTGATCTGGCGGTCAGTAATATCCAGGGTATGTGGGATATATATTACAACAGAATAAATGATGTAGAGCAGGGAAATAAAGATTTAGGAGAAAGTTTTAAAAAAGTCGATGAAGAAGCCGCTGAGCTGGCGCAATCCAATAAAGATCTGGAGTACGCCTCTGGCACCTATATAAATGGTGTAAAGCAAACAGCAGAGGCTATTGATGAAGTCACTAAAAGCACCGGTGAATTAGTCGCTATTAATAACACTGCGACAGATGATCAAGAGGAAGTCGCAAAGGCCATCAAGTACACGGCTGACCAGGCATTGAAACTGGAAATTGCACTGGCTGGATTTTCAACAGAGATCTATAAAGCAAGTATCGAGCTGGATATACAGCAAGCTAAAAACGAGCTTGAGTCGTATAGGCTCGCTATAGAATCAGTAACGGATTCAATTGTTGGTTCTCAATCACTTATGTCTGATTTGGTTGGTAGTCTGGCGTCAGGTTCAAATCTGGAATGGTTTGAGCGAGACCAGGTTATGCGCATTATTCGCGATGAAGCCGAGCTGAAAAAAGAGCAAATGAAACTGCAAAACGAACTGGTGCAGGCCGAGTTGGATAGTATAAAACTTAAAAATGACTATCTCAAAAGCGGAGGGGCCGCCATCAATATATCAGCCGCAGGGTTAGAGCCTGAAATTGAAGCGTTCATGTTTAAAATATTAGAAAAAATCCAGATACGCGCCACGGCAGAACAGGCCGCTTATTTAATAGGAGCCTAAAATGATTGGAATCAGCACGCCAACACTCGACCAGTCCGGGGAACTTATCCTGCACGAACTAGGTGACACCGCTATTAGTCAATATTCGCGCCGCATCAATGCCACTGCGACGCTAGATGGTGGGGTATCGGTAGAGGATAACGGGTTTACAGGCATAGATCGCCCAATCTCAATCGCGGTTAAATCGACAACCGCAATAATGTCCAGCCTTAAATACTTGCTGGAAAATTACACCACAGTAAACCTGTCAACCAGGGAAGGATTTAATACGGCAGTTATTAAAAAACTAAACGATATCGATGGGAAAATAACCCTCGAATGTGTGTTAAAAACATAATGAAATACACATTAACACTCACCGGAGCACCCGACGCCACCACAGACGTATTATTGCCTATATCCAGTTTCAGCCTGCGCCTGCGTGATAGCACAAAAGATAGTTATTTATCCTGTGTCGTGCCAAATGTCAGCGCTTATTCTGCATTAATCGCCGCCAGACCTAACGGCAATTTAATCCTGACCGGTGACTGGACCCTGATAACCTGCCCAATAACCGACATCAGAGAGCAAAAAGGCGCGCAAAGTTCCAGCATTACCCTGACCGGTTATGCCACCATATCGAATCCAGTACCCACCAGCCACACCGTCGAAACCGCGTTTTACACCAACAACGACCCAACTGGATCGTTCAGGATCAGAACACCAGTGATCCAGGCATTACCCGATGATACGCTGATATACCAGTCAGTCAGCAGAACCATTGAAAGCATATCGCTTAGTGTCAATGCCAACCAAACCCAGATGGAGCATAGCTGTGTGTAAAAATCAGTTACGAGTTGCAAGTAAAAACTTTCCACTTTCCACTTTCCACTGATCCTATGGCTAAATTTGAAATAGTGGGTGTAGGTGTAGAGGGAAATTACACCGTAAAAGAACACCTGGACGTTACCGGTATTGCATCCAGAATCACAACACTGGAAACCGAAAACACCAATCTGGCAGCGAGGAATGCAGAAATAGACGGCTGGTTGCCAGATCTTGAATCTGAACTGGAATCTGTATTACTGCAAATCGAAACCTATTCACTGCTGGATCCGCCAGACATTATCAATGCCAATAAACAAACTGCTTACAGCTTCACGCTGTCGCGCAGTATCGGCCTGGCCAATAACGAAAAAGCCAGCAACAATCTGCGCATAGCTGGTAACAACAAGACCATTCCGCAGCTACAAAAAATAATCGATGATCAGGCAATCGTACAAAACGCGGTTTGCATTGATGGCGCTGACACATTAACCGTTGGCCAACTGGTCGGCAGTATCGAACTGCACCGATTTGCAACACCCAAAACCAGCCCACAAAAAATACTAATCAGACCGGGTGACACAGCGCCATACAGCGCCGCCCGTGATGGCCTGCAAAGACACGCCATGGTCATGAGAGCATCAGAACTGTTTGTTAATGCAGCCCTGATGCCAACAGCGCAAGAAAATTTACCACGATACATTCCGGCCACAGTAACCGCTATCGACACCGATTTAAACACCATTAGTGCCAATCCCTACGAACAAAACAACAACCATCCGACTAGCTGGTGGGAAGGTGCAGTCATAACCCGTTTCCCAGACTCGTTTTATAACAATATCCCGGTCGTGTATTCAACCTGCGACGCTGCCGCTTTTACTGTTGGGGATAATGTTGTTGTTGAATATATTGCAGGGCAGCCTACTGTCGTTGGTTTTGTTGATAATCCGCAGCCCTGTGCTGGTGGTGATTTTCTCGCTGTTGCTGTGCCTGTAAATCTAATTGATACCTGCCGTTTTTGGTCGCCTGAAGCTTTTGAGGTTGACTGGGGTGGTGGTGCCTTTGTTTTATATGCTGGTGGATCTCTTGCCAGTTCTGTGCCTACGGGGAACGTGACAATTAGAGGGGCTTCTAATACTCGCGTAGCTTTTTATATTGGTTATCTATCTGTAGATATACAGCAGAGCAGTACTATAACAAACCTAAGTAGTGCTTTTAGAAATAACACAACAATGACAACGCTAGCGATTGCTGACACTAGCTCAGTAACTGATTTTAGTAGCTTGTGTGAGGGATGCACTTCTCTGTTATCATTTCCAACTCTAGACTATTCATCTGCATTAAAGTTATCTAGAGCATGGTATGGTTGTACAAGTATTACATCGTTTGGATCAATAAGCTTACCTATTGCCAATGATGCACTTACCTTGTATCAAGCATGGATGGGTTGCGTTAGCTTGCTATCTGTTGGGGATATAGACGCACCTCAAGCCATATCAATTAAAGAGGCATTTAATGGTTGTAAATCACTGCTATCAGTTGGAGTTCTTACAACGCCATTAGTGACTAACTTTAGCGGTTTGTTTTTTAATTGCAGGCATTTAAATTGTATTAGCGGAATAAATACTGTTAGTTTTACTGACACAAGTTTTATGTTTACTAATGCTGTGTTTTTAGTAAATCCGACCACTATAGAGATAACAGCGATAGTAACTGGAAGTATTTATGTAAATGCTAATCCGTGCCCATAAAAAACTGCTATAGTTTAGAGTGTCAACAAAGCGGGAATAAAAAGGAATGAAAAACACAATCAAGATGATGCTAATGCTGGTTATCCTGCTCGCAGGTTACACAGCACAAACAAACGCCAGCGGAGTATCATCGATACCAGGGCACGTCAAAAACCAGATAAAACAACAGGCAAAACAAAAATGGCCGAAAGACTACTCTATGCAAAAATACACCATAAAAAAGCAAGAAGCAGCTTATAAAAAAATATTGAAATACAGGGACAGCAAAGTACCGACCAACATAATCAATAACCTAAAACGACAAGCCGCCAAAAAAGTGTGTATTTAACGATGAAAGAGTAATTATGACTATAGAACTATTTAATATTGACTGCATGGAATATATGGCAGGCTGTAAAGATAACGCTTTTGATTTGGCTATTGTTGATCATCCTTATGGGATTAATTTTGGAGAGTTTAATCGCACGAATAAAAAAGAAAACGGAGATCGCTACAAAAGCAATAAATACAAAAATGATAAGTGGGATATTGATACACCGACTGATGAATATTTTGCCGAACTGATAAGAGTAAGTAAAAATCAAATAATTTGGGGAGGTAATTATTTTAACTCCCTATGGGGAAACAGCTGCAAAGGATTTATTTTTTGGTGGAAGCGACAGCCAGTAGATAATTTTTCAGACGGCGAATTAGCATGGACAAGTTTTAATAAACCCGCTAAATGTCTAGATTTTGCATACTTTGGAAATCATCAAGGGAGCAAAAAAGCAGACACTAAAATACACCCAACACAAAAACCAAGAGAGCTTTATGAATGGATTTTAACTAACTACAGTGCACCAGAGGAAAGGATTTTAGACACACACTTAGGCAGTGGAAGCAGCGCAATAGCAGCACATTATTTTGGATGTGACTTTGTAGGCTGCGAGATTGACGAAGATTATTACAAGGCAGCAAAAGCGAGGTTTGATCTGGAAACGCGCCAGGCTGCAATGTTTTGACTATGCACACTAACGATACATGTTCACGCGCGGCGGTTTTTCCGTCGCGTGAAACGGCTTGTTAGTGTGTATTTAACGATGAAAGAGTAATTATGAAAATAGAACTACTTAACATTGACTGCATGGATTATATGAAAGGGTGCGAGGATAACGCCTTTGATCTGGCCTTTACCGATCCTCCTTATGGAGTTGGATTTAAATATAACAAGCATGATGATAGTTTTGAGGGTTATCATGATTGGTGTAATTTATGGTTTACTGAGTTGCAACGAATAAGCAAAGGCCAGGTTTTAACGGTCGGCTATAAAAACAATGCTTACTGGTATGGAAAGATGCCTAAGCATTGCATGGTATGGATAAAGGAAAACCAATGTTCTCCATCACCACTAGGCGGTTTTAATTGCTACGAACTTATTTTTGTATTCGGTAAAACAAAAAAAAGGATAGGTCAAGATATTATAAACATGCCAGTGAAAATACAACCTAAAGCAGACTTTCACCCATGCCCGAAGGAAGTTAATTTCTGGACGCATTTAATGAGTAAATTTGCAGATGAAGGCGACAAGGTTATAGATTGTTTTTTAGGCAGCGGAACCAGCGCAATAGCAGCGCACAGTCTAGGAGTTGATCTAATAGGATGCGAACTAGACGAAGATTACTTTAACGCTGCCATGGCGCGTTTTGATAACGAAACGCGGCAAGTGGCAATGTTTTGACTATGCACACTAACGGCCTGCATTCACCGGATGACCGGACAGGCCATGATGAAATTAACAGAGGAATAGAGACGTGAAAGATAAACTGAAAGTAGAAGAGAGC
>Ga0066607_1001882_pt1 | contig 9028 bp, 8 predicted proteins | sample SaaInlV_DNA_120m_FD_60384 | JGI IMG/M metagenome (GOLD analysis project Ga0066607, IMG submission 60384) | Marine microbial communities from expanding oxygen minimum zones in the Saanich Inlet - SI075_LV_DNA_120m | ecosystem: Environmental > Aquatic > Marine > Unclassified | place: British... | reverse complement strand
TATGACTAAAAGCCTGCTCAATATTATGCTGAACTTTTATGCTGATAATGGGGTTGAATGGTGCTCTATTAAAGAGAGATTTCCTGTTTTATATCAAGAGCTTGTTGATAAAAGTCAGTTTGATAGGGGTAATATTTTAGAAATTCTTGAAAAGAAAATTGCTTGCTCCATCATCCATGGCGATTTGTCATTGGGAAATACACTAATGGATAATGCAGGTAAATTTTATATTATTGATTGGGAGTTGTCAGTTTTTGGATCAATAGTCTATGACTTGGTCAAGGTTATTGCGCATAAGCCTTTTACCATGGAGATAGTGGAGAGTTTTATAAATGAAAACATTGATAGAAGTAAATTAAATTCATCGAATGTGTCAAGTTTAAGTGAGCAGTTTAAGCTAGCAAAATTCATTAAAAAAAATAAAATAGTTTGGAGGGAAGGGTAATGGGATTTATAGATAAAATAACATCTACTAAGGGGTCTTATCAAGATAAGAGGAGTAGTAATGATGATAATTGGGAGATGATAGCTACCAAACTATCTGGATCAAATAATTTATTAGATGTGGCATGTGATGCAGGTTTTTATTCTATAAAAGCTGCTAAGTTGAATCTTTTTGTTTTTGGATTTGACATTTTAACTAATTCATTAAAAAAAGCTAGAAAAAAGGCAAAAGAAAAAGGCGTCGAAGGGAGTGTGGTGTTTATGGAAATGTCCATATCACCTGAAAATATAAGAAATCTACCAGTGTTTGATTCAATTTTATGTTTATCAGTATTTCATCATTTTGTGCGATTGCATGGTGAGAATAACGCCAAAGCAATGGTAGTGGATCTTTTTTCAAAGTCCGCCAAAAGTTTATTTTTACAAATTCCAAGCAAGATAGGTAAATATAATAATAAATTATCTATTGACTTTAATGGTAGAAAAGATTTAGTTGATAGGTATATTCGAGATATTTTCGTCAATGTTGATTCATGTGAGGTGGTATATTTGGGTAAAAAAGTTGAAAAGCCTCCTACAGAAGAATATAGGTTTTTATACCAAATAAATAAACATGATAATTAATAATGTTTCTGGATAAATTTTTTTTATTTTTAGTAAGCCCTGTATTTGGTTTTTTTATAAGTCTCAGTCAGATTGAACTACTAGGTTATTTACTTAACACCTATTTTCAACTGTATTTATTGGTGTTGTTATTTCTGTCTAGAGTTGTAATAGTAACTCCTAATATGTTATTACAACATTCAAATGATAGCTCACTTTTGAATGTTGCAAAGCAGAATTTTAACAAGTATCTTTTAGCGTTATTGTCTATAAGAATAGAACTAAAAACATTTAAAATTTTTTTATTTTTATTTTTATTTTGTACAATCGAGTATTTGCATTTAATTAATGGTAGAAGTGGTATTGATGGCCTTTCGGATATAAGAATGATCTTGTATAGCCCCTTATATGGCAGTATACTTTTTTTTGTATTTTATTCTCAATATCTTTACACATTAAGTGTGCCAACTGTTCAAGCACTTATTGCATTCACTGTTAAACTAACAACTTATTTCTCTATATTTTTCATAATATATTGGATATTGTTATTCAATGGGCAATGTCTTGTCTAGTTCAAATATGGAGAAAATTAAAAAATATAGTAACGTTGATTTAGAAAGTAACTTCAGAAAGGGGAGGGGTGGTATTTTTAGGGCGCTACTCAAAAATAAATATTTGCGTTATATTATATTAAAAATTCATTCGATAACTTTCAATATGCTACACGGCCTTTAACTTATTAATGGTAAAAAAATCTTTAGAGAAATGTGTTTGTGGGCTTAAAAGACTTAAGCAAAATTTTCAAAAAAAACTCCATTATTTAGAGGGGATGAATAAGAATAAAATTTTATCAATAAACTTGATAAAGGTAATGCTTCTAATTTCGGTTTTTTCATCTCTTTCCATCTTAAAATTTCTGTCATCAACTTTTTTGGATTTTGGAAGCTCTCTATTTCACTCTAATTACTCCATTTGGGTTTTGTTATTTTCATTCTTTATTGTTAGTCTTTCTGGTCTTTATAAATTTTTTTGGAAATTTAATAAGCACTCTATTATGTTGTTCTTGCTACCTATTACTCTTTTGCTACAAGAGAATATTGACTACGTTTTATCTTTTAGGCATTATGGACTTTATTACATAGAGTTTTTCTTTTGGTTTGCTTTATTGTATTTTATTATTGAAAGAATTTTACTTAGTAGAAAGGATCTTCTTGTATCAAATTTATACTTTCTTTATAAATGCTACATTACACTCTGTTTGTTTGTTTCTATTTTCTTTATTATTAATAAAGTTGTATTTCCAGAAAATCCTTATATTAACACAGGGTTTCTTTTTGGGGAGAATCATATTTCTTATGTAGCTACCTCGGCCGTACTTTTGTTATTATATTATCCATTTAGATTTTTTAAAAAACCACGGAATAAAAATATTGCATTGGCTTTATTGATTGCAACTCCGTTAGCTGTTGGAAATATTGGCGGCATTGTTGCGATAACATCCATATGGCTTCTTTATTTGAAGGCATGGAAGGCTTTATTGACAATTTCTGTAGGTTTAATTTACTTGTATATGCATACTGGTGACAATGGACTTTATCAATTTTATCTCATGTTTACTTATGGCATGACCTTTGACCCGCTGCTTGATCCAAATTACGTTCTTAACTTAAATAGCCAATTAACAAGTACTTATATTAGAAATGCAACTAATATGATTGCAATAGAAGAATTCTTGAATAATCCGCTGTTTGGGACTGGCTTGTATCGAATAAAACAGGAGTTGAGATATGCTGGATATTGGTCGCATTCATGGCTATTGATTACTCTTGCTTCATATGGAATTTTTTCATTTATTTTGGTATTATCTGCATTATATTGTAGCTCAGGTTGCGGTAATAATTTTAAAAAACATGGGTATGGGGTTTTGGTTATACTATCTATCATGACAGGGGTATTCGTCCCTGAAGTGTATCTATTTTTTACCGTATTGTTTATATTGTATAGATTTATAAATATTGTAAATAATGAATTAACTTCAAAAACTATCACAAGCAATACGCAGTAAATTTTTATAAAAATAATAAGGAAAACATGAAATCAATTTTAATTCTCGGCGGCGACGGTTATCTGGGCTGGCCAACTGCCATGCACTTTTCTAATCGTGGATACAAAGTAACAGTTGTTGATAATTATTTTAGGCGTAATGCATGTACTGAGTTAGATACCGGCATGCTGTACCCTGTGCCAACACTTATTGAGCGTGCAAAAATTTGGTATGAGCTGACAGGGTATGAAATTAAAATAATTATTGCTGATCTTTCAGAGCCATCCGTAATGCGTGAAGTGTTCAAAGGAACTCTTAAATACCACTGGGCGGTGGATTATTCATTTTCTGGCGTACCTGATACTGTGATACATTATGCCGAGCAGCCTTCTGCGCCATATTCTTTAATAGATTATAAGCACGCAGACATTACTTTAATTAATAATTTAAGAGTGACTAATAATTTATTATGGTCAATTAAAGATATTTCGCCAGATACCCATCTTATTAAACTTGGAACAATGGGGGAATACGGTACGCCAAATATTGATATTGAAGAAGGTTGGCTGGATATAACCCATAACGGGAGGCAAGATAAATTTCTTTACCCTCGTCAAGCTGGTAGCTTGTACCATACTACAAAAATAATGGACACTGATTTGATGTGGCTTGGGGTACGTATGTGGGACTTAAAGGTAACAGACCTGATGCAAGGCCCAGTGTACGGTATTGAGACTGATGAGTCCTCTTTCGATAAAAGGTTGAATACTATTTTTAATTATGATGAAGTATTTGGTACAATTGTAAATCGCTTTATTGTCCAGGCGGTTGTTGGCTACCCATTAACTGTTTATGGAAGTGGCGGACAAACTAGAGGGTATCTTAATATTAAAGATACTTTGCAATGTGTACATCAGGCAGAGATGATCCAGCCAAAGAAAGGAGAGTTGAGAATTTTCAACCAAATTATGGAAACATTCAGTGTTAATGATCTTGCAAACCTAACGAAAAAAATTGGCAACCAAAGAGGGGTTAACGTGGAAATAAAATCTGTTCAAAATCCCAGGAAAGAGTCTGAAAATCATTATTATAACCCCAAGTACCAAGGCTTAAAGGATTTAGGAATCTCTCCGAACCTGCTTACTGACGAGGTGATGGGTAGACTTTTTTCTATAGTGGAAAAATACAAAAAAAATATTCGTAAAGATGTTATTTTTAAAGGAATAAAGTGGTAAATAAAATGGTAAATAAAATGAGAAGTAGGCTTGTTTATAAGTTCGCAAAATATCCAAATAATCAGAATATAAATGAAATAATAGACTCAGCTTTAAGGTTAGAGAAAAAACTATCATTCGTTAATATTGATGAAATAAGTATTTCTGAATATAATTCAAGATACTTCGGGAATTATATTAATACTGCAGAAGATAGAATATTAAACTTACAAAAATATTGTTATATCTTATCTTGGGCACTAGAAGGCTTGAATAAGCACAAGAAGAATGTGATACTTTTGGATCATGGTGGTGGCCATGGAATGATGTCACTATTAGCAAAAGAGCATGGTATTGGCACAGTTATTCATAATGACATCTATCCTATTTCTAGTGAAGATGCTTGCAAGATTGGAGAGTTTTTGAATATTAGAGCAGATACTTACGTGCCTGGCACAATAGATGATGTCATTCAATATTTGAATCAAAATAACATGGAATGTGATGCTATAGTAAGCTACGATGTAATAGAGCATATTTATGATATCGATGATTTTTTGCAGAAGTTACATCTCCTTTCGCCAGGTAGAATGAGTGTATTCATGGGTTCAGCTGCGAATGAGCGCAATCCATTTATTGATCATCGATTAAAATCCATGCATAGAATTTTTGAAAATAGGGATCGCGCTCCAAAATATGGAAGAAAGCCTACAGATGCTACACGGGCGATAAAAGATTTACGTAGAGAAATTATTGTTAAATGTTCTTTTAATCTATCAGTCGATGAAATTGAAAGTTTGACAGGTTTGACACGAGGAATGGTTGTAAACGATATACATGAAGTTGTTGAAGAGTATTGTAAAGCAAGGGTTTATCCAAAACCCCCCTTACACCCAACAAATACATGCGATCCTTATACCGGCAATTGGTTTGAGCATTTGATGGATCCGGATCAGCTAGTAAAAACGTTAAATGCAACAGGTTTTGACACTAAAGTTGTTAGTGGTTATTACAATAGTCCGAAAAATATACCCATTAAAATTATCAAATCTATACTTAATCTAATTATTAGAATGATGAGAAAAAAAGGATTATTTTTTGCTCCATATTTTATTTTAATGGCTAGAAAATAGTGCACTCTACTGATTTTTTTTCATGCCATGGGCTGGCAGATGATGACGTTGAAGAACTAAAATTTCAGGCGTTCAATTTTTTACAAAAATGCCGCAATAAGAAGGGTGAGTATTTACTTACCCCATTGTCTGATAGTTCTCCATTTACTCAAACTTTTGCAATATTTTTATTGCATTTTTTAGGAAAGTTGAATAAAGAGAGTGTTAATTATGACGAGGTTTCGATTAGTTTAGTCGAAGGGTTGTATAAATATAAAAAAGAGCGTGAGTCTGTAAAAAAAATTGATCGAGATAAGTACTTCATGCAGTTGTTTTCATTTGTGTTAAGTGCTTTATATTTATTAAATAAAACTAAGGAATACCCTCTTGAAGAGTTAATTGTTCAACTTTTACCAGATGATATGGAGCAGTATTTAAAAGAGGTTGGTAGTTTTCAGGGTGTTTCTCAGAGTGGTAATTTAGCAATGTGCATGGGGGTGTTTTCTATTTATGCCCGTGATGTGTTAAAAAAAGATACTCAAATTCTAGTTAATGATTGGGTTGTTTCGCATTTGGAGGCAATGAATGATAATGGTTTTTGGGGAGAGGGTAAAACTACTCACCTTCAGTTTCAAAATGGTTACCATCAATATGAAATATTTGAATATTTGGCTGTTCACAATCATGGTGCAAAGAATGCTGCAAATCTAGTGAGGAAGACTTCGGATATAAGAGGTCAATATGCCCCTTATTTTGGCGGTAGCGGGTGTTATGATTATGATGCGGTAGCCATTTTGACCGCACCAGAATTAAGTTTGAGTGATAAAAATAAGACTTTATTAATAAAGACAGGCAATACCATTTTAAGTGAGAGAAATAGTGATGGTGGATTTTCAGAGTCTCAGTGGAGAAGGCCGCTTACTATAAAATCACTTTTTTATGGTGTGCGTCATGTGGTTGGTGTGAGTGGCGATTTAAGAAAAGAAAGGGCAAGATATTTTGCCTCCATGCTACTACCCAAGAATAATAGGCTAGATACTCACTGGACAAAGCACTCTAGACAATGGTCAGAGTCAAATCTATGGGATACATGGTTTAGATTATTAACTATTGCTAGAATAGATATAGCACTTGATTGTAAAAATAGCAAAAGATGGGGTTTTATTGACTTTCCAGGCATCGGCTTTCACCACTTTATGGTTGACGATACTAAATGATTGTATATTATATTTCTCCTTCTGTAATTCCATCAAGGACGGCCAACTCTATTCATGTGATTAGCATGTGCGAGGCTTTGACTCAATTGGGCTATAAGACGGTACTATTTTTTAAATCTGACAATCTAACCAAGGCGGATAGTAATAAATTCATTAATCAATTTTACGGCGTTAATAGTGATGGAATTGAGTTGAATGAGTATTCTAGTAAAACAGCAAGAGGTGTAGAGTTTTTTATAGCTATTCTCGCCCTGTCTCACTTTATTATCGATACCGCAAAAGGGCGAACTCCTAAAATAGTTATTGCAAGAAATCTATATGCCGCTTTATTATTTGGAATTTTTCTACGTAAGAAAGTTGTTTATGAAACTCACTCCCCAGAGTGCGGATTTAGAAAAAAAATACAAAGACTCTTGCTTAATTCGCCTAAAATTTATACGGTGGTCATCTCTAATGCGCTAAAGAAGATTATTTGTGAATTTCACTGCATACACGACAGGAATATTCATGTTTTTCATGATGCAGCTAGGGCAGGGGCTCAAAAATTAAATAAATTACAACGTATAGAGCAGAGACGAGAGTTATTTGAGCAAAAAATTGAGTTAAAAAAATATAAGAATTTTATTGGATACTTTGGGCACCTTTATGCAGGACGTGGTATTGAAGTTATACAAGGGGTTGCAGAGAAAAATCCAGAGCAAGCATTTGTGATATACGGTGGTAATGAGGGGGAAATTAAAAAATATAGATGCGATAATCATATAAAGAATATTTTTTTCATGGGACATATTTCTCCAAATTTAGCTCATAATGCAATGAGATTGATGGATATTTTATTAATGCCTTATCAAAAAAACGTGTCAGTTGGGTTAAAGGATGTGGATACATCAAAGTGGATGTCTCCAATGAAAATGTTTGAATACCTATCAGCCGGAGTTCCTATTATTTCGTCAGACATGCCCGTATTAAGAGAAATTTTAAAAGATGGTGATAATGCCATATTAGTAAGCCCTAGTGACATAGAGGCCTGGTCAAATACTTTGCGAAAGATAATTAATAATCCGGATCTTGCTAATGGTTTGGGCTTTAATGCATATTGTCAATATAAAGATAAACATACTTGGAAGTATCGAGCAAAAGGCATGGTTGATTTGCTACTCTAATGTTAATTAGAAAGATATTTATCATTGTCCCATCTGCGATAGATGCTAGCCCAATAAAAGGGGCTGCAGCTCTCGCCAATGCTCTTTCTAAGCATATGTCGGTGACGTTTATTACCTTAAAACATTGTGATAAGGATTTTGATTTGCTTAATGATAGGGTTTGCTGGATATCTTTAGAGAAATATAATTGGTTTACAAAACTCAAAGAATTGCGTAATTTGTTAACTTTGTCTGGAGATAGGAGTTCTGTGGCCACCATTTCTTCATGTTTTTCTGCAGACTTTATGAATAGCCTATGTGTTGATTATGTGGCAATAACGTGTTCTAGTGTACGCGGCAATTTGCCAGTAGTTTATTCTAATAACTATGGGTTTATGGGTAGATGGCTGGCTTATTTTCATTTAAAGCGCTTAAAAAAAATAAATCAAGTAGTATCAATGACAGTTGATATGTCAAATCAGGTGTGTAAATATATTAATAAAGAGTCACCAATTATTGGTAATTTTATTGATGAAAGTAGTCTTGCTGTCTATAGGCAAAAACAGCTAAATAAAGGAACGTATCGATTAATTTTTTCTGGATCGTTGATTTATGGAAAGCAACCGTTAATTCTTATTGATACAATAGCCTCTTTGGATAAGAGTGGCATGAATGTTAGGTTAGATGTATTTGGAGATGGGGTGTTATTAAAGACCTTAAAAAAAAGAGCTTTGGAGTTGGGTGTTAATGATAACGTCATATTTCACGGCTATGTAAAAAATATTTATAACTATATAGCTAGATCTGATGTTCTAGTGTTGCCATCTTTATCTGAAGGTATTTCACGTTCTGCACTTGAAGCACTTTATTTAGGAATTCCGTGTGTTTTGCGTAATATAGATGGCTCTTCAGAACTAATAAAACAAGGTGTAAACGGCTATCTTTTTCAGAATAATTTTGAATTGGAAAATTCAATAATTAGTGCAGTTGAGCTGTCTCGTAATAATAGTAATCGTAAAAATTTACTGCCAAAAAAATATAGACAAAGAAATGCGGTAAAAGAATATTTAAATCTGCTAGAGTTAGATGCATAAGTCTGGCAATTTGGAAACCCTGTATACAAAAAATATAATTTTGTAATCCTCCCAAAAATTAACACTCAGTAAAAGTAGAATTTTCTTATAATAAAAACATAAGGAGATTCAAATGAAGACAGCACGTAAATCAGATTCACAAATCATGCAAATACTGA
>Ga0066607_1001837_pt1 | contig 9170 bp, 9 predicted proteins | sample SaaInlV_DNA_120m_FD_60384 | JGI IMG/M metagenome (GOLD analysis project Ga0066607, IMG submission 60384) | Marine microbial communities from expanding oxygen minimum zones in the Saanich Inlet - SI075_LV_DNA_120m | ecosystem: Environmental > Aquatic > Marine > Unclassified | place: British... | reverse complement strand
TAGCACTCGCTACCAGTTCATCTAAAAAGGAAATTTTATGAGTTTTACAACAGCAGAATTGCTCCAGTATCAACGAAAGATTCACAGAAAAGCCGATATTGAAGAAGAAAAGAAAGCCGCTAAACTGGCTAAGAAAAAAGTACCATTTAAAAATAATATCAACAGTGCTGTAGCAAGAAATTCAATCGCAAATAACCAGCGATCCGGCCTTGTTGATGAAGTTATCGAAGAAGTGGCAGAAGCCGTTGTAGAAGCAGTCGTAGAGACTGTTGCTGAAGCAGCGTCACCTGAAATTGATTTTTCAGACTTCGATTCCGACGATTAAAAGGTGACAAGTTTACCTTTTGAGCGAGGTGGGATTTATTTTCCTTTTTTCCATCTTGCTTTTTGATTTCGACTTTTGAGGGAATAATTACCTCAACCTTACGGGGAATTTTTACAAAAGTTATGTATATAGACGAAGATCAATTCCAAGTCATATTTGGCACTCCAGAAATCACACAATTAACTGGTCGAGGATCAGGATCAATTGACAGTGATGTATATGATGCTGCTGCCAAAAGAGCAGATGCTTTGATCAACGACTATTTGAGATCGTTCTACGAAGTCCCATTTACCAATCCTATACCCTCTACAATAATTAATATCGCCTCTGCTATAACTCGATACGAACTTTACTCTTTAGACCCAAGAGAGTCGGTTACGGAGCTATACAAGGAAGCTTTGGCAATGCTTGAGCGCATAGCAAATGGAAAACTTGATCTACTGGGTGCCGTGAAAATTGGCACAACAAATAAATCATCATCAACCAAGCTAAGAAGAGTGTAATGGGTGATTTCACATTCAGGTTTGGTCGAGGTCAAAAAACGTTCGTAAGACGTTTAAGAAATATCGGTACTGTTCTTGATACACCATCATTGTGGGATGATATTGGATCAAACGCAGTAGCTATTTTAAAAAATAATATGATTAGGGTTAAAAAAGATCCTAAAACTGCCCAGCAATGGCAAAACTTAACACTGACGAGTTCAGTGTTGAGATTCAACAGAGGAACATTGAATAAAGGTCTTCTGATTGATTCTGGAACAATGTTTGAAAGCATTACACATAACGTCAACAAGAAGTCTGTATCTATATTTTCTGATGATGACCCACGAAAGGTTGCCGCACATAATAATGGTGATCGTAACCATAAGGTTTTTGGTCGTAGAGTCGGGTCAGGTGTGTTGCCACAAAGAAGATTTATTAGTACTTCTCCAGAAATCGAGAAGATGGCTGTCGATAAGATTGAAGAACAAATCAGAAAGGAAACTAGATAGTGGCAGTTAGTTGGTTGGAAGCTGAAGATTTGATTTTGGCTAGACTTGCGGAGTTCAAGCTTGATGGTGTTGAAATTAGATCAATGGATGAAATCAAATCCATTGAAGATCTGTCTCAATATAGCTCAACTATATATGTCGGTTATGGTGGATTTACGCCATTTGATAGTTCTGGAAAAGGCCAATTACAAAAAATTAGACAAAAATGGGTTGTCGTGACTGCTGTCAGAGACGTATCAGACATTTTGTCAGGAAAAAACCCAAGATCGGTTGCTTCACCTATAATGGATTCTGTTACGACTGCATTATTAGGATATAAGCTTGCTACAGGTTTTGGAGAAATGAAATTGTTGCCCGACGATGGACAATTCTATGATAAAGGCTTTGCGTTTTTTTCGTTAGGTTTTGAAACATTGATTTCTATCAAAGGAAGCTTCAATTAACTGTTAGGGGCATACCCCTAAATTTTTTAGCATGAAGGAATAAAATTATGCCTCAACATCAAAAAGAAATTGAGTTCTTCTCAGGCCAAGGCGTTGTCTTGATCTCTGATATTGACCCAGTTACCAATTTACCTGTTGGTTTCCGTCACATGGCGAACGTATCTGAATTATCGTTCTCACACAATGTTGACACTACCAACTTTAAAGAAAGTACATCTGGCCAGCGCCAAATCGTTCTTCGCCATGAAACTGGTAAAGAAATCTTGGTTGCCCTGACCTTCCAATCGTTCAGTAAAGAGAATGTTGCATTAGCAGTTTTCGGTGACACAACTGATGTTGCTGCTGCTGTTGGAGTTGCTGTCACTAAGGTTGTTCAAACCGGCCTTATCTATGGATTTGGTAAAGTCAAGGTTTCCAACCTTGTTGTTACTGATACTGCTACTGGTTTAATCACCTATGTTGCTAATCAAAACTTTGAATTAGATGAAAATGCTGGTTCTGTTCGAATCTTCACTGCTGCTGAGCAGGCTGTTTCAAATGGAGGCTCGCCTGCTGCTGACATCATTGCTGATGCAGATGATCTAACTTTTACGTTTGACCATGAAGCTCAAGTTCAGCTTGAATCATTTACTCAACCTCGTAAAGATGTTGCTCTAAGATTCGAAGGTCTTAACACTGAAAATAGTGATGAGCCTGTTGTTGTTGATATTCATCGCTTCAATACTGACCCTCTTGCTGAGTTCTCAATGATCACTGAAGAGATCTGGGAAGGCGAATTGGAAGGAACAGCACTATTTGATCCTACCCAACCAGCAGGAAAATCAAAACTTTACAGTGTCACAAAGACTTAATTTCCCCCGTTTCCTACCCTCCCACAAGGGTAGGTTACATCCATTAAAACAAAACAATAAGGTGCATTTAAATGTCACTATCAGTATTAGTCGAAAGTAGTAAAGAAATAGAAATACAGTCAGGAAAAATAGTCGTTAATGCTTTAAACCTAAAGAGCTTCGCCAAACTATTCAAATTTGACACAAAATTAACAGAAGACATATTCACAAATAAATTAGATGTGAACAAATTATTCGTTGAATGGCCTGATTACTGCTACAAGATGATTTCCTTGTCGTGTGAATTGACCGTTGAACAAGTTTCAAAACTGCCTCTTGGTGACCAGCTCAACTGCATTCTTACTATCTTAGAATTATCAAAAATAGATGGTGAAGTGTTGGGAAAGTTAATAATAAAAGTTCTCGACGTGATCGTGAACTTAGAAGCTCAGGCGACAGACCTCATAAACCCGGAATTAGAGCAAAACCAAAGCCAGAAAAGTTAGAGTCAGAAGTAACCTTCAAAGGTAGATTAGATTCATCCATTGAAGGATTAATACCTTATTACAGAATATCTGAAATAGGGGAAATGACAATGAACACCCTAACAGTAATATCTCATTCTCTGACGGAATATGAAAAAGATAAATTAAAAACCCACATGAGGATTATGTGGGATGTTACTCACGGTAATACTAGCGGATTTGAAAAATGGCTGAAAACGTAAAGCTTATACTGGAAGGCGTTGATAAAATAACGCCATTGCTTGTAAAAACTGGCAATAGCTTTAAGAAGCTAGAAACCCAAATGAAAAAGGTTTCTGACACAAATTCGTTTGATAAGCTCCGTGACAAAATATCAAATGTGCAAACTTCTTCTGAAAAGTCCGCCCTAGTCTATTCCAGACTAACTAATGCAGTTAATAAAAACTCATCTGCCGTTTCTAAAAATTCTGTTGAGACGACCAAGGCTACAAATTCAACCAATAGACTGTCTGTTGCTAACGATAGCCTTACTAGCTCTACCAATAAGTCTATCCTATCCATTGGTAAGCAAGGTGCTGCTTTACGCTCTACAATCGCGTTAGGGAGAACTGCATCAGCAGTCTTAGGGACTTTGTTTGCGTTAAGATCAAGTACCACACTAATTACTGGTCTGATTCAAACCGCAGATGCCTTCAAGGTATTAGAAGCCAGAACAAATTCTATTGCCAAATCTACTGGTGACGTTAATAACCGTTTTGAACTAATCGCAAAATCTGCAAATACTGCTGGTATTGAGATAAAGCCCCTAGTTGATATTTATACAAGGGTTGCTTTAGCTACTAAAGATCTTGGTTTGAATTCTGCTGAAACCACCGTTCTGTTGGATAATATCAGTAAGGCGGCAATTGCGTCTGGGGCAAGTCAGGCTAATCTTAGAGCCGGTCTTATTCAGCTATCACAAGCTTTTAGTTCTGGGATAGTTCGTGCTGAGGAAATGAACTCGATTTTGGAGAACATTCCTTTTGTTGCAAATGTAGTTGCAGAACAATTAGGCGTAACTAGTGGTCAGTTGAGAAAATTAGTTCTCGAGGGGGCGATTAGTTCTAAAATATTTGCGGAAGCACTAATAAATTCAACAGATGAAATCAATGCTGCATTTGAACCACTTAAAAACACTTTAACAGCTCAGCTAAATAGGGTTAGCAACTCATTTCAGAAATTCGTCAAAGATTCTGTTGAGTCGTCTGGTTTACTAAACATTGTTAGTGATAGCTTGGATAAACTGACAGCTTCAATTAATAGTGGTGATCTTGATCTAAAACCTCTATTTGAGGGTGTTGCAAAATTCATTGAGGACATTGGCAATCAGATACCAGAGTTGTTAAACGCCTTCAGTGAAATAACCAGTACTGGTGGAGCAATTCTAGGAGTTTTTGCAAAGTTCCCAGACATCATCGATATTGTTCAAGTCCTAGCTGCTGGACTAGCAGCAAAATTCGTATTAGCAAAGCTTGCTGCAAGAGATTTAGGTGCAACCACAGTAAAATCGTTAGGATCAACAGCTGCTGCATCTGGAAAGGCTGCTTCATCTGCTGACCTTATCAGACAAAAATTCATACAAATTACTGGATTAGGTCAAAAACAATCATTCGAAAGGCTCCAACAACTACAGCTTCAGTCTAGAGCTACTGCTGTTTTGGCTACTCAAAATAATGTTTTGGCCAAGAGTATTGCTGCACAGAATAAATCTTTCAGTGACAGACAGAGCAGACAAAATTTTAATGGACCTGATCCATCAAGACTAGATAAAGCTAAAAACTCAGCAAAGGGGTTAGCCACAGGTCTTAGATCGGTTGGTACTGCTGCTGGTGTTGCTGCTGCTGGAATAGGGGTTATGGCCCTAGAGCTAGCTGCTGTAACTGCTGTATTTTCTTTGGTATCAGATGCAGTATCTCTATTTAATGAAAATTCTGAAATTGCTGCTAATCAAGATAAGTTCGCAGGTCAGGTTGATGTACTTAGAGATAAGATCAGCAAGCTTAATGAAGCAATCAATGAAACTATTATTGCTCGCTCCAAAGATACATCTTCCGATGCAGAGACTAAATTTCTAGAAAAGTCTATCCAGCAAGAGAGAGAAAAACTAAAACTAATAAAAGAACAACAGAATGCTAGAAATATTGGTAGAGGCCGTTTATCTACTAATGAAGAAACAAATGCGGATGTAAAGCAAAACCAAGAACAGAATAAAGTCATTTCTGATCTTCAAGAAGATCTCATCAAGTCGATAAGAAAAGACGGTAAGATTTTAGAAGGTGTTCTCACTGAGCAGACACAATCGGTAGATGCTATCAGAGAAAAAATAAATTCTGATGGTGGATCTGTTGCTGGGTTCAAACAATTGACGATTGAGTCTGCAAAAGCTGAGAAGATAAGATCAGATCTATTTGAAAATTTCAAAAGACAGGGACAGGATCTAGCAAAAGCAGATGGTCTAAGTGCTAAAGAGTTCCTACAAAAAACTCAGGATTCTTTAAAGAAATTTGAAGATGAGCTTGCGTTAAGTGCAGATAATGTTCTTGATCAAAAAGAGATCTCTAGACAGAAAGATTTAAAGAATGAAATATCAAAACTTAAAGAACAAGAGAGACTAGCAAAAGCTGGTGCTGGTAAAGAAATAGAAATATTTGGGAAGCTTACTAACGGTAAAATAAAAACCCAAGAAGATTTCTTGAAAGCCAGAACAAAACTTCTTAAGGCCGAAACCAAAGCTGTTGAAGATCAAGTAAAAAGACAAGAAAGCTTGATCAACGGTGTTATTGGAAAGCTTAAAAGTAGTATTAGCGATGCACAATCTGAAATACAAAGATTACAAGGAGATATAAATTCTAGAATATCAGAATCAGATTCTCCAGTTGAGTTATTTAAACAAATCAACCAAGCACAAAAGCTTGGTCGTGATGCTAGTTCTGCTGCTTCCAAAGGTGATATTAAGGGTGCAGAGAAGCTAATTCAGCTACAAAAAGAAGCAGCACAAAGAGCCTTAAGTATTGCTGAAAACAGAGAGGACTCAGCCAAAACAGAAGGCCAAGTACGATCTGCTCTATCTGATCAAAATAGAGCAAAGAGAGAAATAGCGAAAGCTGACAAAGCATTAAACAAAATTCAGCCAGAACTTATAAACCAGCTTCAGGAAAGAGTTTCTAAGTCAAAAGAACTATTATCCAATTTCCAAAAACAGCTTGAGTTGTTGACCAATAAGCTGACAGAGCCTAGCGAATTAAATCTTGGAAATACCGAGAATATTCTAAAAAATACCTCTGCAATGGTTAAAAGTCTGGTTAATGACTTATCTTCTCTAAGGCAAGAATCTGATATTGTTTCAAATTCAGACCCTAAGAAAAACGATCCAAAATCAGGTTCCGATGATGTTCTAGAATCTATATCAAAAAATACTAAGAATAGAGAAGAAGTTCTTAAAAAACGTATTGATGCCAACACTGGTGATGCTGAGAAGAAAATCTCAACACTTGCCGATAATGCTAAAAAACCTGAAGAAAAACCAGTTGATGCTGATACAACAGAAGCAACAGCAAAAGCCAACGCTTTGCATGAAAATGCATCAAGAACCGCCAACAAAAAGGTAATTGTAACTGAGGTTAAAGCCGGTTCTAGTGTTACCCCAGACCCAGACCAAAGGTTTGGATCAAGCGGACGAAGTAAAGGTGGTCAACAATTTGGCTCAACTGGAATAAATGCAAATGGTGGCAAGACTGTTTTAAGTAGTACAGGAACAGTAACCATACCAAAACAGCTTCAAAGTAATCAAGATGCAGGAATAAGCAGTGGTTCAAGACAGAAATTCATTGACCAAATTGATAATCTAGACCTGTCATCAACTAGGAATCAAAGACTTGCTGGAGGTGGTTTGGTTAGAGGAACCGGTGGTCCAACAGCGGATAAGAATACTATTCAAGCAAGCAAGAATGAATTTATGGTCAGAGCTGCTAGGGTTAAAGAGCTTGGTTTAGGTTTTATGAATGATGTTAATGGATCAAAACCAATATCTGATATATCTGGTGGTAACGTTTCACCATCTACACAATCACAACAAAGATCAAAATCTGCAGGTGTGATAAATGTACCAAATATGCCTCCTTTGTCAGGCGACTTTGACAACTCATCAGTTGAAGAGTTTAATCTAGCACTGAAGAGACAATCGTTAAAAACTGGTAAGAGAAGAAGACGATAATGCAAATAGATAGCTTAGTAATTGCAGGAATAAGAATCTACATGCAAAGTAGATTCCAAATTAACCAAACATACAACGATATTGGTGGCACTAGCAGTTTCCGAACATTGAGTGGAAAGCTGATAAAACAGACTCATTGGGAGGGATTCTCAACAAGTATTTCTGGAACAGGTTTGCTGCCTGCACCAATTAGAAATATTGACAAAACCGTTCCATTAACTTTAGATTGTATTGCACCAATGTCTGAATTGACATCTGGATCTTTACTTTTCACTATTCCAAGAGTGATTAGGCCCGATGTCGATATTGAAGTTTCTGCAATAGTAGGAGATGATATTTTTGAGGCTGAGTTCTCGATAGTAGGGAATGATGTAACGATAACTGCAATAGCAGATGCCGATGATTATATAATTACATATTATCCGAGAATGACTGTATTTATATTAGATGTACAAGATACATCTGATATAAACGAAAGGGTGTTCAGTTGGTCTATCGAATGCGAAGAAGAGTTGGCTTAATTTATGTCTATTGCTGATGGTGTAATTGGTAGTTTTAATATAGCTGGGGCAACCGAGACACAGATAGATTTTGATCTGCTTCTACCTGCTTCTATTGAAACTATAGAAAACTTCGATCTACTATTACCTGTTTCTGTTGAGGCCGCAGATGTATTTGATCTAGTCTTACCCGTTATCGTCAGCCAGTTTGAAAATTCTGTTTCTGTTGGCAACAAATGGAAAACTAGAATATTCATAGACTCGGTTGATATATCAGAAAACCTATTTGGTCAGGTCACAGTCGAGGCGGAAGAAAATAATTCTAGGCTTGGTGAGTTCTCAGTTTTGAGTCCTGCCGTAAATGATCTTAAAGATTTTATAGGAAAGTCTGTAACTATCGACTATTTAGAGTTTGTTAATGGTCTAGAGGTGTTAAACGAGAGGATATTTACCGGTATTATTGATGTTGTTCAATATGATGCTACGGATAGCGTTTTGTCATTCTCTTGCGTCGATGATTTGCCAATAGTCGTTGATAAAATGACCAAAACACAAATTGAAAACTTGGTTAATGGATTTCCATCAGATGATGTGTTTGATGAAGACACAGTTGGATTCGAGTATCTTACAGAATTAAAAGAAACTGTTCCTGTAAGCATAGAAAAAGATAGAAATGGCAATATTGTTAGATCTGAATGGGCAATACAAGCAATAAATGAAACCCTTGGTGAAGATGTAATAGAAGATCTATCAATAGATAATCAAATTGCTCGATTTATTGATCTAACTAATCAAGTAAATCTAAAATTTGATAGTAGATTCACTAGATTGGTGAATAGAGAATTAAAATATTCATGGTCAGGAACCAATCCATGCAAAACATTTCTTGTTGAAAAGTTCTTGACCAATGATGCTGTTGATTCTGCATTGAACGGTGTTGGAGACGCAATCAAAGACTTAACATTAGTTCCATTACCCGACAATGGAGCTTATGATTGTAACGGGAATGGTGTGCCAACCAACATATTCTTCGCCACTGAAGAGGTGAGAAAAGTAATCAATAATGGATTTACAGGAACCTCACAAACAAAGTTTTCAAAGACTATAACAGAGGCATTTGATATTACGTTGATTGCACCTCAATCTATTGAGAGTTTTGGTTTGCAACCCTTAAACGATTCTACTTCAGTTGATGTTGAATTTGACGATTCTGATTTTAACTCTGGCGATTTGCCTGTTGCTACATTTCCACAAACGCTTGCAAACGGCGATTCTTTTTCTGATCAGGAAGATGCTGACAGATTTTCAAAAGCATTCTTATCAATACTGAACCAGCTAAGA
>Ga0066607_1001812_pt1 | contig 9251 bp, 18 predicted proteins | sample SaaInlV_DNA_120m_FD_60384 | JGI IMG/M metagenome (GOLD analysis project Ga0066607, IMG submission 60384) | Marine microbial communities from expanding oxygen minimum zones in the Saanich Inlet - SI075_LV_DNA_120m | ecosystem: Environmental > Aquatic > Marine > Unclassified | place: British... | reverse complement strand
ATGCTGCGATAATATTTTTCATATTATTCTCCTATATTTGTTATGTAATCTTTGTTTAAGGAGGAGATTACGTTTTCCTCATATGTATTTATAACGGAAGAGTAATATACTATTTCAACTTCTTTAAGTATTCTTCTACGTCATCTCGAAGTTCAATATACCCTGATACCCTACCAAAATGCAGGCCAGTTTGAAAGGATAAAACAGCTACCGCAGCCGATACAAAACCTACGTAGTACCATTCCCAAGTCATTCTTCATCCTTTAATTCAACGTGAAGAGTACCAAGCCAGAATCCTAATAGGGTAGCAAACACCATTACCATTATAATGCTTAAACCATTCATAGCTTATAAGGGGGATGTTGTTTACTTCTACACCATTTAGTACCATCTTTATCTTTTTTATAGACGTATTGGCTTGTGAGGTGCATTACTTCCCTCCATAAGGGAGTTTTATCTGTTCCGTAGTTTACCATGTACATAATTATTTTAAGTTATCAAAAGCGCTTTGAGCCTTTGAATGATCTTCCTTTGTGAAATTGTTATTAATAATAGCCACGGGCTCTTCCCTGTTACCCTTATCAAGGGATATTAGAACGTATGATCTATAGTGATTTGACTCTCTAAATACAGCTTTATTCTCCACTACATAACCAGATACATTAACGTTGGTAAAACCACTCTTGGATACATGTTCACTTTCCTGAACTGAAGTTCCTAGATCACCTGCGCCATTGTCTGCTATATAATGCTTAAACTCTGCTCCAACTGTTGTCGATAGCTTATCACCAACAATAACCTTTGCATCATGTAAAGCCTTGTCCATGGAAAACTGCATGTCATCACTCTTAGCAGTAGCACTGGCAAATACCTTCGCGGTAGTATCAGTTGGATAATCCAAGTACCATTTAGGGACAATAGATTCCTTCTTGATTTGTCTAATCACGTGAGTATCTGGCTCTAACACCTCATTTTTCGATGTACCTGTTATGGAACACCCTGTTGTAAACAGCACAGCGATTGAAACTGCAATTAACTTTTCTTTTTTCATATTAACCTCATATTATATTTACCGAATAGTTTCGGTCTTTGTTTTCTCCGTCACTGTAGTAACAGAGGTACTACACACGTTACTAGCATCACATACTTCCTTCGATGATGTTTTTACCGTTGTGTATTCTTTTGGTTTGGAATAGGTTGGATACACCCGTTCCGAACTGTATTCTTTTGGTTTGGAATAGGTTGGATACACCCGTTCCGAACTGTATTCTATTTTCGATGGGGCAGCCTTAAAGGATACCTCATCATAATCTACCAGCCTATCGTATATCCTATATGATTTAATAGGTTCAGCTTCCCATGTTCTCTGGTTAAATCTACCTTGGTGGTCATTATAGTATATCTTAGATTCTACATCGTAATACTGCCCGCCCAGGTGGCTCTCATACAATGCATTACCTCCAATAATTCTATTTAAAGGTTTATTATTATCCTTATGGTATCCTAAATGCAGTAACCCTGATGTAAAGGATAGACTCGATATTATATCGGCGTGACTTGCAGTAGATAGTAGTAAGGGTATAATTAGCTTCTTCATACTATCTTGTTATAAACACTCTTCCAGTCTTGTACTCTAATGTCGGTATGAGAGCCTACATTATGCTCTTGTGCCATAAGTATCGGGGTTAGACCAGCTTCTGACCCAGCGTCAATATTTGCTGGCTTATCTACCACCCAATAACAGCCAGTGTCTTTCCACTTGGCAAGTTCTTTATCTTTATCTTCGCCTTGATTTAATATAGTGAACCCATCAAATACTTCCTTACCAAATAATGTTTCGAGGTTATACTTTCTAAATTCCTTTGCCGAGGCATCATCTGTTTGAGATGTAATTACGTGAAAGCGATAGCCGTGATCTGTAAACAGTTTACGCACATACTTAACAGCATCCCTAAGGGGGCCTATATTAGCCATATGAGAGCTAGAGTTAAATTCACCTACATATCGATGACCTTCAGGAGGGGGAATACCAAACACCTTTCCAATATTATATAGGCTGGTATCAACCGGGACCTTATCGTGCTTCTCTTTCATCCAATTGTAGAAATAAGGCTCCCAGTCTACTAGAACCCCATCGCAATCAACTAAAATTATATTATCTTTCATTAAACTATATCTACCCTTGTATCAATATGTGCTTGACTTAATTTGTAGCTGTGACCTGTGTGTACAGTTTCAACAATGTATGGATACTTTCTATTTTTAGTCTTGTACCCGGTGAGCTTAACTTCCCCTAGTTGCGCGATTCGAATTATATCACCAACTTTAAATTTAGTGTATGCTTCCAAGGCAGACTCAATCTTAGATACCGCTCCATCCACTAATGCTTCTAATTTTACCGTGAATGATTTCTCTGTGTATCGCATATTGCCAATATCAAACTTTATACCTTTCTTTTCGAACTTCGATAATACAGCTTCTAGCTCGGTACGCATTTCTCTTAATACAGTCTTGTTTATTCTTGTTACTTTTCTCATTTTTTAGCTCCTACTTTATTATTTAATATACCTATATTATATACTATAACGCATCAAAGTGCAACTGTTATTTAGTGTTTATGTCCTGGTTTAGAGTATGGTCTTTATACTCTTGTATACATCTCTTTAATTCCTTATCCCAGCTGTCACGATGTTCAATAAACACCTGGGGATCGTCGTTATCTACCGATATAATAGTAACTAGCTGGGTAATAGGTATGCCTGTTCTCTCTTCCGTTGCAATAGCATAAAAGCACTCTTGCATGAAGTAACTCTTAACCCATTCATACTTCTTTTTCTTCCTGCTAGTCTTGTAGTCAATGATACTAATCTTTCCATCAAACTTAGCGATGCAGTCTACCCGACCTGCAAGCCCTAAGTAATCAGAGTATAAGGGTAGTTCTTGGCCATATACTTCCCCAAGGCGTTCATCTAGCACACCTTTAATACCATTAAAGTCATTAATGATATTAGGCATTGCCCCCTTCTTATAGTCGGGATCATTATTAACATACCTTTCAGCCATCTCGTGCACGGCTGTCCCCCTATTAGAAGCTACCCGGGAGATCTTATTTGCCTCTTCTTCCCCTACCCTAGCTCTCCAAGCCGCAATGGCTTTTTTTGATTGAAGGCTTAGTATGGTAGTTATAGAAGGGTAGTACTTCCCCTCGGGAGTTTGATATTTACGACCCGTTGATTTAGTTTCACATACTAAATCTTCATAGTCTAGTTTTAATGGAGAGTGCTTGAACATTTTAATAATGTATTTAATCCTTTATAAAATTGAATAAATTCCAACATCTTAATTCTATCACGTACATCCATCTCAGATAAAAGTTGTATAATACCAGCAGCTGTTTCCGCCGAGACATTTACTTCAACATTATCTTCGGTTGTTACCATAGTACCCGGGTTGAACTTCTCAGCCTTAACAATCGATCTACATGTTTCATTGTCAATAATCTTATTTAATTGAACAAACATGGACTCCTGCTCATATCCTGGTTCCAGGTCTTCCAAATCATTAATATTTCTCTTCATTCAACCTCCTTAATAACAGCCTTTACTTGGCTTATAAATTTAACTAGCATAACATCTAGCTTATCAGCGCGAAGCTTCTCAGCCTCGTATAAACCTTTATAGTCTATATTTCTACAATTGATCCAATTCTTAACTTTTTTAAACATAATACTCCTTTTCTCCGAACATACCTATATTATATACTATACCCAGTCAAAGTGCAACTGGTAAATAGTAAGGGTATTATAGATTAAAGAAGTTTCTTAATCTTGCGAAGAAGTTTGATGGGACATGAGCTCTAGCTTTAACTGCGGTTTTAGCCTTGTGAGCGATAAGTCTTTTAATCATCTCTTCCTTTTTAGTACGGATACTGATGTTAAGACCTTCCTGAGCTGCTGCTTCCTTGATTTGTTTCTTTGTTTGTTTAGTGTAGTTCATATGTTACTCCATTGTGTAAGCGGGCCTAGAATTAGGCCCTATTAAATTAACCTAGTAGTAGTTCCTTAGCCTTCTTGCTAAATTCACCAAGGTTAATGGTTTGTGGTTTATCCTCTTCTGGAATCTTGTTTTCAAGCCCGATCAAGAGTAGTCCATCTACGATATCAGCCCCTACCACTTCAATGGTATCTGCTAATGTAAATGTTCTACTAAAATCCCTTGCCGAGATGCCTTTATGGACATACTCAGTTGCGGTATCCTTTAACTTCTTCGTACCACTGACGGTTAATTTACCTTTCTCTAAAGTTAAATCAATGTCATTTGATTTGAACCCTGCTACAGCGATCTCGATGAAGTAGTGGTTTTCACCCTTCTTGATTACATTGTATGGGGGATACGATTGTTGTTGTTGAGGGTTGTTGATTGCGTCGAATAACGAATCAAATCCGAAAAACATATCTCTTTGATAGTTTATCATGTTGTTTCTCCTTATATTAAGCGAGTTTTAATTATAGAGCTGCTCATGCAACTCTTCCACATTAGACCACCCGAAGCATGGTCCAAATTCTTTATTATTATATTTATAAGCCTGCCTTAATGACATCTATAGCTGATTGATCTACGTTAAATTTATTTAAAATTACTTCATCATCATACCCTGCCTGAACATAACCGGTTAACTTCTCCGTGCATGTATTACATACTCCACACTCTTTAAAGTTATGCTCTTCGCCATAACCATTATAACAAGACCAGGTGTGCTCTAAAATATCATACCCGAAGTGTTTAGATAAGCTCTTGGCCAGCTGCAACTCATCATCCTTGTACAACTCAACAAAGGGGGCAATGAACTTAACTTGGTTCTGTCTATTCAATTCTAATATAGCATTAACGCGTTTGGTAAACTCTAATGATGTATCCCAATAGCCATATTCATCTACGGCGTTCAGTCCTTGAAAGATTATGTTACTGCCTTTAGCTTCGGCGTATGCAGCAGTAATAGCCGCGAACTGTAGATTCCTAAACGGAACATATGTATTAACTTGAGGGTCCCCGGCATTCTCTTCAGCTGTTTTTGGCTTGAGTTTAGAGCCTTCAATCAATGCACTAGTCTCCATGGCTATTTCTTTTAAATAATCCAGCTTATATACGCTATGCTCAATACCTAACAGCTCTGAAGTCTTCTTGGCCATATCAAGCTCGATGCTGTGCCTTTGGCCAAAGTCAAACGATAAAGCCTTAACTCGATGATTGCCATATTCTTTTACTAAGGCGTGTACTAATACCGTAGAATCTAATCCACCCGATAAAGCTATACATACGTTATTATTAGTAAAAGGTAGCTCTAGTAATCCATTCATTTGTTTCTCCTTCAATAATATAATTAAATTTCTTTGTTTTAAACTTGCTTACAACTTCAATATCATCAGACCTGAAATCCAGTCTATACACCGTATCATAATTGATACACTTAGATCTAGGAAATCTCTCTGATGATAAGTTTAAATCTTCATCAATATACAACTTACCATGTTTTGTTCTAAATATAAAAAACTCATGATCTTTCTTAAACACACAAGAGAATAACCCTTCAATATTACTTAAATCAATATCATTAAGAAGGGCTTCATGTAATAATTTAGTATCAAACTCTTCTAGGGTATCTAATTCCCCCTGAAGATACTTTATACCCCCTGATGTTAGTAAGCCGTTATGCCATAATAAAGATGTACCTTGAGTGGTAGGGTGAATTCTATCTCGATCTTCTACCATTCCACCAGTAGGAGCTTGAACGTGGCCTATTAGATACTGATGATCTAACGGCATTGAATTCAACGCATCTTTATTGAACTTACCAAAGTCCTTTGCGGTGCGGTTACCTTGGGTAATCGAGTATGAGAAGTTGCCTTTAAATTGATTAAGCTTGGCTAAATCAACGAATATATCTTCCCGAAATGATCCAAATATACTACACATTAATATTTCTTATCGTATTCCTTACCTAAACCATAATCACCATCATAAGAATGAAGTGCTTCCGACTCATAACTTACATATTGGCCTAGACGTGTACCCTTAGCCATCTTCATGACACCTGATGTAACGTGAAGACAAGCAGCTAGTACCCCATGATAACCAGAATCATATAGACCTGATGTAAGGAATACACCATTACGATTAAGTGTTGATCTAACAACTACCCAACCAGCTTCACCTACCGCCACCTTAATGATATTAGTCATCACTGCCTCGTATGCTCCAGGCTCTAGTACCCAGTAACCATCTTCGTTAGGGAATAACTCCTTAGTGTCACGATGTACCTTCTTCTCTTCATCAATGATAAAATCGTTTGATCCTATCTTGAATATTTGGCCAACCCTTACATCAACTGCGTTAGGTTGAACATCTCCCTCTTGTACTTTACTCAATTCTGACCTTGAGTTGGGTCCCATAATATGCTTCATAATTTATTGCCTCATTGTTTTGCGTGTAATATTTTCCGATAAAGAAATAGCCTGCTGATTCACCAGCTCATCTGAACTAGCCCTTAAAGGATTAATATCGATTCCACCACGTCGAGTATATAAACATGTTACGATTAGGCCCTCGGGTTGTAGTAGATCGTGTAATCTCTTATAAATGCATTCACATACTTCTTCATGGAAATGGTTCTCTTTTCTCATCGATACAATGTATTGTAATAATGATTCAGGTGTAATAGTTTTATCACCTTCAATATAAACAAATACATCACCCCAATCTGGTTGGTTAGTTACCCTGCAGTTGGATCTTAGAACGCTCGATGAGAGTTTAGTGATGCCTGTTGAATCAATAACTTCTAAGATATCAGGATCTTCGTTGTAGCGGGTGAACTCTACCAACTCAACATCTACTGTATCTTCCAGCTTAATATATTGATCATGTACCGGAGCTTTAACGTCTCCCTCGTTTAAATGTAGAGTGATATCAACGGATAACGTACCGAGAATATCAAGGAGATCGTGCTCTACCCTATCTTGAACAAACTTAATAGCACCTTCAACAGTCTTGGACGTCTTATGCATATTAAATGAATTTAAGTATAGCTTTAAAGACTTCGATTCAACAATGCATTTTGAATCAGAAGAATAGTTAATTCTTAATAGCCCTGATACAGGGAACCCGTTATCCAATAAGCAAGAGAACTCGTAACAGTTCCACGAGTCTAAGCCTACAAAAGGTAAATCTTCCTCATCAATTTCATATTGTGTTCTATTTAAGACTCTTGGAACGCCCACCAGTAAATCTGGTGTGATCATATCTGGCGTCTTGTATGGATCTACTCGAGTTCCATCACCGGCTTTCCCTAAGTGTTTCGATGCTATATCTTCAATTATTTCGTTTGACACTCTACCTCCTTTAATACTTGTTCAACTCTTTCCCTTACCGATCCAGTTAATTGTACTACTGGAATCTGTTTTCTTTTAATTACCTCTTCGAAGAGATCAACTATCTCTTGATGAAATCTTTTATCGATAGACCTTACCCCATCATCTTCAACTTCGAACTCGGGCCTAATATAGAAGATAATATCATATTCCTTCTCCATACGATCATAAACTTTGTTGACCATATCTAAAGTCTTATTACTTACCTTTCCATTCCTGTTAAGCCAAGTACTGTATACTAAACCATCTAATACAGTTCTATCTGATATTGAATTGTCATGCATAAACATATTATAAACATGTTTGATCATTACCAACTCTTGAACCTCGTCCGAGCTATTTTCATTAATACTAAAACCTAAACGCTTTACCCATCGTGTAACTTCCACACAGTAATCATAGCCTGCAAGGGAAGCTTCTCCTCGTAAAGCGTTTAGTAGTGTTGTTTTGCCTGTGCTGTGCGCACCTGTTATTCCTATTTTCATATCTATATTATATACTATATCCAGATTGAAATCAAGTTTTTAAAAACATTAGCCATGACCTAAGGGAAAGTTCCCGAAGCGTATCATAAGCATCATCAACGGAGGTTAAGTTGTTAGGTTCATCCAAGGCTAATACTATTTGGCCCCCATCAAGCTCAGGTGTAACTTCATGTATCACCACTCCAATTCTAGCATAATCTTCCTTATGATTAAATTGATCTTCCTGCTTATTAAACCCTTTTAAGTTTGGGTATAGGTGTATAGGTGCTGGATGCCCATTAATATAGTGATGGGGAGTAGGCACGTATCCTTAGGAAGAATGCGGAGATACCCATGTAAAGTTACCATAACATCTTCATCAACATTAGAAAGATCATTCAATCTCCCTAAGATATCCTCATGTGACCCTATGTTTACGAGGGGTTTAAGCTTATCGTTTATATTTTCAAAGCTATTACTGGTATGAATTTCATCAGGGTAGTATCCCAACTCTTCTGCGATATTAACTATCTCAGTTCCTGTTTGTGAGAATAATGCTATCCACATATCTTCTTAAAGCTGTTGATATTACGTAATACAAGTTCCAGCTTCTCTTCGGACACATCTTCATTAATCATGGTAAAGAGCTTCTGCGATGGCTTATCATCTAAACCATTAGGCCCATATTCCCACCCCTTTAAGCCTGCAACAACTGGGTTAGATGTGTCAACTGATTCAACCCAATCATAGTCCTTATAAAAACTAAACTCTTGGGGAAGCCCGCATCCTAATAGATGATGAGGTTTAGATGTATCAATAACACCTTCTTCAACCAATCTTCGTAGCATGTCAACCCTACCAACCATGTAATTATAATACTTGTTGTGGCTTTCATCACTATCAAAGAAGCAGTAATCAAAAGAGAAGGCTACTTTATCAACTTTATCTACCATTTCCAAATAGCACTCTTTTACTTCATTAAAGGTTTTACCTTGAACTACACTTATAGTTCTACCTGGGATACTCATATCCCACTTTTCTAAATTAGCTAAGGTTGCGTCTTTATCTTCTAGTACATCTGGTATAATATAATAGGTTGGCTTCAATTTCAAAATCCAATCTATATAACTATCCGTATCGAAAGCCATGCCTAATTCAAAGATAGAGTTATCTAATATAACTGTTCGTCCTTGCCTCAGCGCCCTTTCAAATAGATGGTAGTAAGCTTCACTCTCTTCAAATAGGTGAACAAGGGCATAATCACCCCCGGTCACTTCCTGCACTTGCCCGAATATACTTATTGGGCATTCATGATATGTCTCCATTGATCTCCTTCATACTTTTTAAATGTAATTGTTCATACT
>Ga0066607_1001795_pt1 | contig 9283 bp, 9 predicted proteins | sample SaaInlV_DNA_120m_FD_60384 | JGI IMG/M metagenome (GOLD analysis project Ga0066607, IMG submission 60384) | Marine microbial communities from expanding oxygen minimum zones in the Saanich Inlet - SI075_LV_DNA_120m | ecosystem: Environmental > Aquatic > Marine > Unclassified | place: British... | reverse complement strand
ACAGCAAATGCTGGTTTACCATCTTCTTCAATGATTTGGAAATCAATAGGTTCGTTCATCTCTTTTCTTCACCTCTTCTATTTTAAGGATTTTAAGTTTTTTGGCAACATCAAATAAAACCCGCCATCGCCCAACTCTTATTCGATAGCCATTTCTATTTTTAAGAGATTTTACCTGCTTACAATTTGGCCAGTTTACCAAAGTGTCAACAGCATCTAATATGGAAATTTTCGTTTTCTTTTCCGCAATCTTATTCAATTGCCTATACGCTTTGGGTTGCCACTCTATCTTATACATGCAATGAAATATAAGTTAAATATAAGCTATTAAACAACATCAAATATGTACAAAGTTTACAAATGCATTTTTTTAAAATCATACAATTAACCGCAGCCCAACTCTCCTAGAGTTTTTGAAATTATTAATACATGCCAAAAAATAAAAAAAGCCCCACTCCAATTATGAAGAAGGGTCTTTTTTGTCAGTGGATCGATTAATCGATCAGTTTATTTCAACAACACCTCCCTGTTACCAATTTGGATAACCATCCCTGGTTACCCATGACAAGCAGGATACTTGTCGAACTTTATTTCATCATTATCATTTTCTTTCTACAAATAAATTTCATTTAAGTTTGTTTAACTCATTTTCAAGATCATCAAAACTCTGACGAGCTTTAAATTCGTTAAAAAGTGCTTCCTTTTTTCTTGCTTCCTTAATCGCTTCTTGTCTTAGGGAGGACAATGGATACTCCACTAAAACATAAAACATGCCATCATCACCGATAACGGATTCCTTTATTGTACACCCGCTTAATGCGACTGATGAAACCTGTTTTGAGACATACTCGGTAAATTCCAAAACTTGTGCGTTTTCACCACCGCCAGACTCCTGCAAAAAATCTTTAATCATTGTTGATACTTTTACCTGAACAACAGATGCAATCTCGCTTCGTGCTCTGGCAGTCGCAGTTTGTCTTGCAAGCGATATGTTTTGTTTTTTTGCATTTCCAACACCATAGATAAAATCAGTATTGGATGGTGGATTAACAAAAAATCCCGGGATGCTTGTTTTGGTGCCGGCGCAACTCAAAATGAAAAAAAGGGTTGTGAAAGAAATTATTTGAAGTGATGTTTTATTTATGAAACTCATTTGATTGCCTCATTGTTTTTAGTGGTTGATTTATCATTAATTCCTCGAAATCAAATTTTTAATTAGGAATTATTATTTTTACAGACATTGAACCTGTACCTGCCCCTTTTTCTTTATCTTTATTAATCTTACTTACAGCATAGACTATTCCGCCGCCAAGAATGCCATATATTATTAATTTTCTGCTGGCTGATTTATTTTTTATTTTTTTCAGATTGTAGTTTTGTGTGATATTTGTGCCATTTTTCACACTAACAACATCAACTTTATCCTGATAGCCATCCTTTTTGACTACAATCCCATTAGGGCCATCTGAATCAATGTTAAATAAAAATGGGGTTGTACCAATTTTTCTTCCTGATAAGTATACTTGAGCTCCACTTGGATTTGATATAAACTTAATATTGTGCTCATTATAAGATTTAGGACCCGGATATTTTTTCAATAATTCATTATCCAAATCAGTATCTGCCATATAATTGTTCTTACCTATGGGGGATTCTTTAAAAGTGAATCCGTAGTCAAAAGCAAGAGAAACGCCCAAGTTCGGTTTTCCTGTACTGCTTTTTCTTTTATCAATAAAAATTTTTCCCAATATTCTTACTGAGTTAATGGAAACCTTGTCTTTTTTTGTCCCACTGAATTCACTAAACTGATCATCTTTGATTTCAGATACCTCTTTTACAATTTGTGAGTTCACATTAGCCATGAATAAATCATATAAACTTTCTGCCGATGATATATACTGTTCATTCATATTCACATTTTCTACACGATCGGTAAAGCGTGTTTCGGAAAAAATATAATTTTCTGAATAAATATGGGTGGTATATTTATTTTTTACCTTATTGAATTCTCCAGTTGTTGATTTTAATTCTATAGCTTTTGAAAGAGAATCTGCTGACAACCCTGTAATTTGAGTATAATACTCATCTATTTGCATTTGAGCACTATTTTTATTGATTTGACCCTTTTTAATTTCTTTTTGACGATCTTCAATGAAATTCTTGGCTTCTGCTCCAATCCTTTTAATGACACTTTCGGATTCAATATTTTTTGAGTTAGCAGACTGGTTCAGTGATCTAATTTCTCTAAACCGATCAATGTTATTTGCGATTTTTTTGGCTTCATCTGTTTTGGAAATATACGTTTCAATATTATATTTACTTGATGATATAGGTTTGTTTAATATTAAATTATTGTCAGTTTCAAACGGATAGACAGTTGTTAATCCGTATCGAATACGGTCGAATAGTAAACTGCCGTCAGCCTGTTCGAGAGGAATATCCTCAGATTCTAAACGGAAATTAACCTTTCCACTCAATAATATTTTTACTCTTTGTTCAGACAGAATTCCATTGTTTATTATCGATGCTGAAACCACCTTGAATCCTAACTCACTTTCTATGGCTTTCTTCGCAATTTGGTACTCCATCGCAGCATCAATGGCTTTTACATTACTACCATCATATCCATAATTAATTGATACGATAACAACTTGGAATGGCAGTTTTGTTAGTTCTTCTTCCACCTCCTCCTTTTTCTCGTCGATAACTTTTTGATTACTGGCAATACTGCTGTCTGAATCACTGATAATTTGTAATTGTGCTTTCAAAAGTGAGTGAGTCTCATTACTGATATCTTTTGCTTTAATAAAATTAATTTCAGCTATTTGCTTATTCGCACTTGCTCCATTCAGGTTGCTTCTCAAATCAATTTTTCTCGAATTATAGTCATATTTTTTATCTTCGTTTTCATTAGCCAGTTTTTCTTCTTCTTGTTCGATAATATCTTTTGTATATGTTTTTATTTGTTTTATTTCTGTTGAAATCACTTTTTTTATTTCCTGTGAGGATTTTCCACGAACATCAATCCAATCGGTCCCAATTTGCTGACTGATAAGCGCTGAAAATAATAGTGGGATTATGTAATATTTAATTTTCATTATTTAGTCAGAAGGTCTATGATACGAGAAATATCATCTATTTCAATTGACCTTGCAGCTTCCTTTATTTGATCTCGTTTCAGTTTTTTTGCTAATACATGTACCTCATATTGGGCAGTATTCTTGTCCATACTTGATTTAATCATTTCATATTCAGGAGACCTCACAACAGCATTCCCAATTTCAGTTATATGTTGGGTAACAGTTTCGTTATATCTTCCTTTTTGTTCCGAAGATTGTATCTCAAGTTTGCTTGTTATAAATACTTTCACATTTGTACTTAATTCTCCGAGAGCCGACGCACGGGCAATTTTTAATGCCGTTTGTTGACTGGGTGAAACTCCCTTTCCCAATCCGACAAAATATTCGGAGGAGTATTGATTAATCAGCTGCACTTCAGGGTTCATTTCCGGTTTTGAATTGTTGCTTCCAAGGAATGATGAGCAGCCTTGGGATGTAAGCCAGATAAATAGCGCCAATAACGGGATGAAGATGTTTCTAAACTTCAATTATTTTTTGTCAACTTTATACATATCGCCACTTCGGTAATGAATGCGAAAAGACCTTCTGCATTTTTTACATTGAACAGGTTGGCTTCCGCTACCTGTTGAAAATGATCGATTGTATGTTTCAGTTACTCCACATTGTGGACAGCTGACAGTTATTTTCTTTGCCAAACTATACCCTCTTTTGTTTGATTAAAGACTCTATTCCACTTTTTACCGCTAATAGGTCATTTCCTTCTTCATTTGTTATTTGTTTTCCTTTTAATTCATTATTTAAAAATTAGCTCAGTTTCTAAAGAGACCATTGAAACAACCCCTCGTAATTCAACGGTTAGGTCTTCGATAATTTTGAACCGACGGTTATTAAATACTTCAACAATGTCTTCTGTCAATTGAATCACCCACTATTCAATTAACAGGTTATCAATATAAACACTGCTGTAATCTGGACCTGAACCAACGAATTTTATATTTCCCGGCCCTGAACCACTAATTCGAAAAGAGGGGGTTCCTTTGCCGTAACCTGATTGACTCCACACTAAAGCATTGTCCCAAAATAACTCAAGTGTGCCCTTAGGTGAATAAACATAAAACCAAAATGATAAAGTCTGACCATCAGCAACATTTACATTTATATCCATAGTATTTATTCGTGAGTTAAATCCTGTATAATGCAATGCACAAGGCGGGTCTGAACAATTATTTGAATTCGATATTTTCCACCCATTATTTTGCCAATCATCAAGATTTGAGAAATCCTCATATAAAGCAATATTATTAATAGTGAAATCATTATCACTTTCATCAAAGACATTCGAATCGTTTGTGCTGGTAATTTTAATTCTGTAATCTCCATCTGATAGTATCGTTGTTGGAATTTTCCAAGAAAATACACCACTATTTTGATAGGTATCCTTCAGAGACATTAGTTTATTGTTATTTTGAAAAAGATCAATGTTAACGGGAATTCCTTCATGACTGCCATTCCACTCAATGTTTATTGTTTGATCTCCCTCAAATGTTTCACCACCGTTTGGACTTGATATTGCTATAGATTCATTGGCGATAGAAAAATTACTGAATTTTGGTTCAACAGTTTGATCCGCAACAATTAATACATTTTTTGATTCCTGATATAATGTGTATTTATCTTGATCTTGCAATTCTACCTTAACCGATTGATCCCCAACGGGTATATCATTTATTGTTGCTGAAGCAGATGCACCTGTCACATTAACATTTAGTGGAGTTAAATCAGCAACGGTAATCTTTACATTTGCTATTGATGAATTTGAACTCATTTTTTCAAAGACACTTTTTTTGCTATTATATTTTTCATATTGAGATGAAAATTTATTTTCAAATTCAATATAGAAACTAATGCTTCCATTGTTTTGATAATCGTCTTCGCAAAATATTGTGAAGATGACCAATAATATGATGAGATTTTTGATACAGGTATTACCCATGTTATTTACAAATATCCACAAATCACAATTCAGAAAATCTTACCCAATAAATAAGTAATGATTATTGATATGATAATGGAAAACAAAGGGAGTCTAAATGATAGTCTTGTTGGATCATGGGGGTGATACCAATAAAACCAAAACCTATTCCCAGCGGTGATTTCAACAAAATTATTTGTTTTCCCTAAACCAAGTCCAAAATAATCGTATTTGTGTAACCCACATACATCATTTTTTATACCGTGACTATTACCACTTTGGAGCAATCTGTAAAGGGATTGTTTTCCCATCGTGATTTTAACTACACCTCTTTTTGATGATTTATGTTTTGAATCTCCCAGATACTTCCCAAAGATTTCTTTGTATTTATTATTTTCCAGTAAAATTCGATCTTCGCATTGAAGAAATATATTTTGTGAGTCTATTTCTAAATCATATTTTTCATTTTCAGTATTAGCAAATTTATCCCTCTGAATAACTTTTTTAACTTTTAGTTTCATTCCATTATCATTTCAGCCATTTTGATTCTCTCCAATTTTTCTATAGCAAATTTATCAGGTTAATTAGTCTCAACCACTCTTACACTTTCATTACATTTCTTACATTTTGGTTATAAAAGTGTTTACGTGGGAATGTGTTCAAGTGTTTAAGTTAAAACGTGTTCGTATAACAAGAATTGCCATGGGAATGAATATGAGCAATATCAGTTGCTTCTTATAATACTCATGAGTAATATCAGATTATACAAATAATACTCATGGACCAAATTAGCAGATATATTACACCCTTTGTTCAAGAAGATTTAAAATCCAAAATGGTTTTTATTGGCGGACCTCGCCAAGTTGGAAAGACCACTTTGGCCTTATCCAATCTGTCTAAAGGCAGTCAGACGCATGCAGCATATCTTAACTGGGATAATGTTAAGAAACGATCTGCATTACTCAAAGGGGAACTGCCGCAAAATCAACCCTTGGTCATTTTTGATGAAATCCATAAATACGCTCAATGGCGGAACTTGGTAAAGGGTTTTTATGATACATTCAAAAATGATATTCAATTCTTAGTCACCGGTTCAGCACGATTAGATTATTATCGCAAAGGTGGCGATTCCTTACAAGGCCGATATTTTTATTATCGATTGCATCCCTTATCCTTATTGGAATTAAATCCAAATCCGACAAAAACTGATTTAGAATCATTGTTAAAGTTTGGCGGTTTTCCTGAACCATTCTTAAGGGGAGGGGAAACCTTCTGGCGACGGTGGCAACGGGAAAGACTTCAAAAAGTTATTTATGATGATATTCGTGATTTAGAGCATGTACGGGAAATCAGCCTAATGGAACTGCTGGCATCCGAACTTCCCAATCGAGTCGGCGCACCTTTATCTATTAGAAATTTGAGAATATTATTACAAATAGCGCCAGATACATGTGAGCGATGGGTATCTATTTTTGACCAGATGTATTATTCTTTCAGAATAGCACCCTACGGTGCGCCTAAAATCCGTGCAGTGAAAAAAGAACAAAAACTCTATTTATGGGATTGGTCAATTATTGAAGAAAAAGGGTACCGGTTTGAAAATCTTGTGGCTTGTCAATTATTGAAATATTGCCATTTTATTGAAGATACTGAAGGGTATAATATGGAATTGCGGTTTATTCGCGATACAGATAAACGAGAAGTAGATTTTGTAGTCCTTAAGGATAAAAAACCAATATTTGCCGTTGAAGCAAAAACCGGTGAAAAAAGTTTGAACCCTGCTATTCCCTATTTTAATGAACGTACCGATATTCCCAAATTTTACCAGGTTCATTTAGGGGAAAAGGATGTGTTGAAAGATGGTTTCCGTATTCTGCCTTTTACCACATTTTGCAAAGAATTGGAAATGCCGTAAATAACTTCGCATCATGCGAAAAAAATGGATGATTGAATGATTCCCACTGCTGGAATGAAATGATGAAGGAACTGAATCATTTCTTTGCAAACTTCCCGTAACGATTCGTGAACTCATCGTCGCAATCCATTTAATCCGCCTTGAGCACCCTTATCCCCTTCCCAAAAGCAACCATTTTATTCTGGTGAATGATTTCCTTTTCATAAGGAGAAATAACTTTTCGTATTGCACTCAAAGTTACGTTTAGGCTATTCACAAAACTTTCATCCTGCACCAAAGGCCAAAGAGATTGATGAATATCTTCATGGGATAATTTGTTTTCAGGAGAATTGGCCAACAACGCCAACAATTCAACAATTTGGTTGTGCCGTTCATTGCCGTTAAGATCAATTGTTTTCCCATCCACCCACAATTGAAATTCATCATCCAACTGAAGCGTAATGCCCTTCTTCAAACCACCATTACTTATGATTTTTCTCGTTGGTGCTATTGGTGTTTTATCCAAAATCGAAGATTGATTTCCTATTTTGGCAAATTGGTTTTGGCGCCAAATAAAAACGGAAAACCCGATTGTAGTAATTCCCACAACCAAAATAATCCACACCCATTTTGTTGCTGCATCTATTCGTTTTACTAACGGAGTTCCTACATATTGCGCCTTATTACCCAAAGGTAAATCAATCGTAAATATTTTCATTTCGCCAATGTGAAAGGTTGGAGTTGGTTTGAAATTCACCAATAATAATTTTTGGTTTTTATAATAGATGGATACCCAATTTAAACTATTGAAAGAACTAGTGATATCAATTTGTTTAAAATCCGGTTTATCCAAAGAACTTTGGAAAAAAATTAAAGAATCACCTAAATTATTTTCCAATTTACCATATAAATATATTTCATTTCGTTCCGGGATAAGTATTGATGCAATAGGTTTTAGACCTTGATGTGACACTTCCCAATCCCATATTTTTTCCAATGTATAAGAATCGGGGTTAAAACTCCATAAATCGTAAATATAGTTAAACCCTTTTTCTTGTTGCCCACTTTCATTTCCCCAACCGCCAAAAATCAAGATTGATTCATTTTCATCATCCCATGCAATTGCTAATGGTTGCCGGGGGGATAGATTCTCATTCCCAACGTTTTTTACTTTTAAGGTGTCCCACTTTTGATTGACTGCATCATATTTTTGAATGTGGTTTTTCAGTCGATAGTGACCATAGCCCCCAATTGTATAAAGGTCCCCATTCTTCGGGTCTATAATGGATCCGCTGCCATGGTACTGATCACTTGTGGTGACAGAATCATAATTTTCCCACTTCATATCATGGTCATTCCAAGTTGCAATTGGTCCATCACCGCCGGCATTATATCCCTTAATTTCATCATTATACTTATCAACGATTGGATTAAAATTTTTATGAATATGGTTCAAAAGGATATGCTCTTCACTCTCCCATGTTTCTGTATTAATTGTTATTAAACTGTCCTTCCACCATATCATGAGAACATCATTTTTGTTACGGGAGACCAAGCAGATTTCCCGAAAATCTCTATTTAGCGTGAAAGTTTCCACCCATTCATTATTTTCACTTTTCAACCATTGGCCGCCAATAAGCATGCCCGCTTCGTGTCCGAATTGTTCATAGATGAGATTTCCATTTCATTCCGTTAACGGCCAAACCCTGTTTGAAGATCCCTTCAATTCGATTGATCTCAGATTCATATTGGGTGAATCATTGCTCATTGGGGAAGTCCCAAAAATTAAATTGAGATTCACTTCATCTGGTAATATTGCTGCCGTTTCTTTTGATTCACCATCAAGTGACATAGAAATGATGTTATTAGTCAAATCCACACCAAGTTCGAAATGTTGCCACTTATCTTTATTTAATTCCTTCTTTGGTTTTCCAATCGTAATTGATTCTTTCCCAGAACTAAAGGACAATTCAAAATAACTTGTATCAGGATTCTTAAAATCCACATAAGTAAGTAAAAAGAATGATTCACCATTATGTTTTCCGGAAGTGATATATCCAAAGGGTGATGTTTTCCAAATGGCAAAATCAAATGAAAGTGTAAATTGATCTTCCAAAGGAATAGAAGCGTTGGGCGTAAGGTTTATAACTGTGGGTTGATTATCATCAATAATAACTGAAAAAGCGAATTCCCCTATAATCTGAAGAATCCGCAGGTGTACCATATATTAAACCTATGGTGAAATAAACAATAATAATTTGAATGATTTTTTTCATTTTCATTTTAATAAATTTTCAGCGTCATAAGAAATTATTGACTAATTGAGCTGAATGCGAGG
>Ga0066607_1001790_pt1 | contig 9299 bp, 10 predicted proteins | sample SaaInlV_DNA_120m_FD_60384 | JGI IMG/M metagenome (GOLD analysis project Ga0066607, IMG submission 60384) | Marine microbial communities from expanding oxygen minimum zones in the Saanich Inlet - SI075_LV_DNA_120m | ecosystem: Environmental > Aquatic > Marine > Unclassified | place: British... | reverse complement strand
TCTTGAATTCAGGGGTGTGTCTTTTACGTTTTGCGGCCATTTTTTATGCTCCTTTTTGAGGGGTAATTATGCACAAAAAATTGTCTTAACTTTGTGTCCAAAAATTGGGGGGCACTTCACACGTTAAGTGGATAGGCCGCATTTATAATTATGCTAGATTAATGATGTGTTTTATGTGATAAATCAGCCCCCCTGTTTGGCTGAAAAGGATTTTTAAATAATGTGGGAAGATTTAAAAGAAGGTATAAAAGATTTGTTAACGTTTGGTGGTAGGTCCGCCAGAGAAACCAGAAGAATTAATGAGCAGCAACTGAGGATGTCTGTTTATGCACTGAAGATATCTGTTTATACGCTTATATTTGCTGTTGTGGTGGTAATAGTAACGATGGCAAAAGACATGGTTGACGGTTTTGAAAATGATCCAGATTTGGTTGTTTATTATGATGATAAAATATTGAAGTATGTAGGGTATGGTACATATGAAAATAGAGAGGGAGAGTGGGAATGGTACTCTGAAAGAGGAGATATGCTAAAAAAAGAGAGTTATTCTAGTAATGCACTAGATGGGAGATATGTTGAGTTTTTTGAGAATGGTAATGTTAAAGTTGCAGGAGGTTATAAGAGTGGTGAAAAGGCAGGTGTTTGGAGATATTTTAATGATGATGGCTCATTAAAAAGTGAGCTCGATTATGAGCCTGAAATAATCAATAAGATAAAGGATGTCTATGGGGGGGTGTCAACAATATTAAACGATGATAGTATGCCAGATGGAAAAGATATAATATATTATTCGAGTGGTGAGCCAAAGGTGATTAGAGAGTATATGAATGGATTGGCATCTGGGCAGTGGATATTTTTAGATCAAAGTGGCATTACAACTAAAGTTATTAAATATTCAGGCGAAGGGGATGCTATACACATATCTTACTATGAAAATGGAGTATTGAGCAATTCTGAAGAAGTCGTTTCAATAGAAGGGGAAGAAGATGTGGTGCAGTATGTTTCGTACTTTGAGAATGGTATGAGGAAAGAGGTGGGTTTGTTGGTTGATGGTGCAAAGTTTGGAGTTTGGAAAACGTTTAGAAAGGATGGTTCCGTAGAAAATGAAGTGCCCCATATCAAAGAAGAAGGATATTTCTCAAATATAAAAAAATACATTTCTGGTTTATTAAAGAGAGCTTAGTGCTTAGATATTCTATGTGTAAAGTGAATGGCTTTCAATAAAATGCTTGGGGTTATATTTCCCGCTGCTTGCAGCGCATAGACAAATGGTTACTAGAAAATCGTAGATTTTTGCGTGACTCTGATCAATACCCCGCTTTCGCATTGCGAAAGTGGAGCGAAGCGAGATAGCTTGCTGCGGGGATTTTTATTGCTTTTTTGTGTAACGGCCTATCCACTTAACGCAAACCAGCATGTAATGTCAGTATTTTTTCCAGTATCATGTCGATATCATCTGAAAAAAAATGATGTTACTTGCTTCAAGTGCATAGCCCGTTTTGTGTAATCGATTTGTGTAGTATGTTATTTGATTTGCAGCTGAACACCAAATAGCTCGCTTCTTGCAATGTGGCTATCATTAATTGTAATTCCCCAGCATCCGCTTCAACAGGGCGGTAAACTCATCACGAAAGCTACATGGTGAAACAACTTCTACCTCATCACCAAAGCCCAGTATCCACCAACGTAACTGGTTACTGTTTTTTACAGTAGCCTTCACCCGTATACGCCCGTCATCTAACACCTCTATAATTTGATCTAGAGACAGAGGCGTCTCCTTCAAGTGTGCCCCCCTATTTGCAGCAAACAGTAGCTCAATTTGGAATGAGTCACCTAGAAGATAGGCAAAGCTCCCGCTCTGGATATAGTGGTCCAGATCAAATCCTTTTGGGATACGGATCGCTTTGTGAATCATCTTTGCAGACACAAAACGGTGTAGAGCAAACTGAATGGGGGTGTCATAACCACCTACACTAGCGACAAGGTAGATCACACGCTGACGGAACACCAAACCCAGAGGATGAATCACCTTGTAGTGCTTTGGTGTATCGTTGCCACGCTTTTTGTATTCAGCAGTAATCTGACTATCTTCAAGTAGAGAAGCGTAGATGGTATCTGCAGCAGATTGATTGACAGGTGGTGGTAACAGATTCTGAGTCTCTGGCAGTACACGCACCTTATCCAGCCAGCCCCCAAACCTTTTGGACTTACGTTGTGAAAGTACATTACGTGCGCGATTAAAGTGAGGTTCGAGAGAGCTGGTGACATGCGGCGGCATCATCTCAAATAGATATTGTTCAGCTAGAAAGAATGAGAGCGCCGTTTGTGGAGACATGCCTGGAAGATCTAACACCTCAGCGCTTTCTAACCAGCGCCAGCGATAAAGTCTCCCCTTTAGCTCATAATCCAATGGGAATAGTGAGGCCATCTCCATCAGGTCCCGTTGAATTGTGCGTAATGTGACGGGGTAATCCAAGGCGTCCAGTCGCTCCACAATCTCCGTAACAGTAATCCAGTGTGGAGCCCGTGGTACAAGCCGTAGTGTCTCAATACGCCGAAGCGTTGCATTCATCATAGTGCATTCCAGCAAAGTAGTTTTTTCCATTGTACCTCCCTAGCGCGACAAAAAATTACGCATAGAGAGGAGATACTCAACACTGACAACGTCTGAAATGAGAAGAGGAGATGAACCGCGATTCAGTATTAAGTGATAACCATGTAGCACGTTGAAAGCAAGGGTGAGGCTATCTCATCGTCACTATCCGTCGTACTTCATTCATTTATGGTCATAGAGCGGTGTAGATCTTGGTTATCCCAACAATGTAAGTTTTTCCCACTTTCACCCGCTATGCGACAAAAATTAGCGCAGACAGGTTAGAGAATAGCCTCTGTGAGTTTTTCATAACCATGGAAGAGACAAGCGCAAATGCTTGGCCATGAAGGTAGATCAAAATGAGAGATATTGGGCGTTACCACCCTGCGCTTGATTATTTTTACTAACTATAGGGTGTGAGGATATTTGCATGTATAAGAAATGTTGCTGTGATGATGATTACGATGACGGGTCTGAAGATAGTGGTAAGAGTCGTGATTGGGATATGGAGCCAGGTGATGCTGGATGGCTGGGAAGTGACGATGACGACGATGATGATTGATTTGAGGTGTGGAATCGTCCCACCCTTATCAGTATAAGATTTAACCAAACTACACATGGAGAATAGTGATGGCAAAAACTAAAAAAGCCTATTTAAACGCAGCAGCATCTGCTAAGAAAAGAGGGGATAAAATCTGGGCGCAGGCAAAGCAAGCTGAGAAAGATGGTGAAAATGGCAAGGCTACCAACCTGTATGCATCAGCGAGAACACATTATGCAACTGAAGAGAAAGCAAAAAAATCTGCTTTAAGTGCGCCCGACTAACGATTGAGAAACAGAAAATGGCTGGATTGGATGGGAGTGCCTTTACTCAATCCAGCCAATCACTCCCCGTTACTTCTCAGCGCAGCTCACAAAAAATCGATCCGTCCTGATTTGGGTGGGTGACCAACCTCCCCCCACGATTCAAGAAAGAGCCAAGGAAGCCTACACTGCTGGAAGAGCACAATAGAATTAGATGGCGTAACGACAGAGTAATATTATTACAGGAGTGAAATATGTTGTGGGTACCAATAAAAGGTCATGTTTGTACTGTATGATAAGAAATACTTTGTTAGATCATCAATGTAACGCATTGCTTGAGTTTAGTTATGTGGTTGATATTTGGCCTAGATTTTTGATTGGGAGTAAGAGTAATGAGAAAAGCATCAAAAGAAAAACATGATAAGAATGATCCTGATGTTGATGATATTTCTACCGCGAGTAATGTGAAAAATGTATTTGGAAGTGAAGAAAATGCATTACGTGCATCCGAAACTATTAGAGATGCGATTTTCTCATATGGAAATAGAAATAAATCTGATGATTTAAAAGAATGGGTCGTGAAAGAGTTAGAGAAACATCAGTCAGTGTTTCCAGGACGTGTTGAAAGAGATCAATTAGCTGAGGAAATAATTTCTACAGTTAAGGGGAACTATGACCGTAGTGAGGATTTAAGGAAGCATTTAGAGAAAGGTAAATCAAAAGAAAGCTGGATCGGAGCTATGGTAGAGGCTAAATCTACTGCTGCTAGTGTGGAAAGTGTTGGGCAATACGCGTCTGGAATTGACTATGCTCTGAAGCAGTCAAACGACACTATGTTCAAAACAATAAATAGAAAAGATGGTGTCATCAAGGAAAGTATACAGCTTCATGGGTTTATTGGTGAAGCAGAGCATGTTATCTCATTTAATAATAATGCGGCTGAAAAAGGAAGCCTACTTCGAGCTGAGATGCAGGCAAGTAATAACAAAAATTCTGTTGATATTTTGATTAGAGATGAAGGCGACAAAATTATACAGAAATATGGGGTTAAGTATGGTAGTGATAGCGTTGCAACAGAGAGTTACTTAAAAAAAGGAGACTATCGCGGGCAGCGAAAATTAGTTCCAAAGGGGCAGGCTGAAGATATCAGTGGAGCTACTGATTTTATCGAATGTGATGGTGTGCAGTCGAATCCCTTGAGTTATGAAAAGGCAAAACAAATTCAGAAAGATGCACAAATTCAAAGGGAGATTAAGACTTTCTCTTGGGATAGCATCAACAAGTATGAAATTTGCAAGAGCGTTGGAAAGCAAGCATTGATAATGGCAGGTTTTAGTGCAGCAATTCAAGGTGCGGTAATATTTGGTAATAGACTTTGGAATAAAATATCTGGACAGGAGAAAAAAAATCAACCGATCAGCGAAGATGTTAAGAGCTTTGTAGATGGAAGCCTAGACTCTGCAAAATCTTTAGGTGTACAAACAGCTGTATCAACAGGCGTCATTATTGCAGCTAGAAGTGGATGGATTCGTATTTTACAGAATACTCCAGCTGCGCCAATAGTAAATGCTGTTTATGTCGCAATGGAAAATACAAAAATTCTTTACAAGGTTGCAAAGGGTGAGCTAACTACGGCAGAAGGTTTTGACCTGATGGGACAAACTTCACTTACAGCGTCAATGGGCATTATTGCAGCAGGCAGAGGAGCAATCTTAGGAAACTTGATTCTACCTGGGATTGGAGCAGTAATTGGAGGCATAATTGGGGGAATGGCAGGTGTTGAGTATGGGAAAAAGATATACAGCGCAAGTAAAAAAGTTTATGAGGCTGCAAAGCCTATCATATCGAAGGTGTATGAGAAGTCTAAAAATGCGATCAACTTTATTAAAGATATTGCTCTGCAACCTTTAAGGTTGTTTAATTGATGAAAAAGGAATAAAAAATGGCAAAGACTATAAAGATCAGCCTTGTTATAGACGGTTGCAAGTGTAGATCAATAGAAGATGTGAGGAATAATTTTAACTTAATGGAGGTTGTTGATAACTTTCAAAGTGGCAAACTACTTAAATGGGCAAAAAGCAGAGAAAATAAAGAGTTTGCAGAAAAACTGAGTCTGATTATGGATGATTCACCATTAAAACAAGCTAGAGAATTATGTTTATTGTTTTCGATTGATGACATTACAGAATCTGATTTGCAGTTAGAAATGAATTCATTAGTTGTCTACCAGAGATTAGAATCTGGAGAGGATTTTCTGTCAGTTACGAAGAAAATGAAGAACAGCCTGATTGCAGAATTTCCAATAGATATCAGGTGGTTGCTGTCAAAGAGAGGGTGCTTTGACATGCCAGAAATAAATGAGCGCTATGTCAAAATTGATATAGAAGGGAAAGAACTAGAAAGAACAGCAGTTGCATGGAAGTCAGCCTTCGACTCTGAATCTGGCTTAACGTGGCAATTAAATGAGCCAGGTGATTTTAGAAAAACATACCAGTGGGGAAAGTGGAATATGTTGATCGATAGGTTTAACCAAGAAGTGTACTGTGGGCACACGGACTGGAGAGTGCCAACACTGCAAGAGCTGACGACGATTCTTTCGCGTGATGTAAACTCTGAGCGTAATTTTATTAACGCGGAATTTTTCCCCGATCTGAAAGGAGTTAATGAGGAAAACTTATTCTGGACATCAACTGTGCTAGATGACGTAAATGATGATGATAAAGATGCCATTGATCTCATGATAGATCATCTTTCCCATGGTCCTTTTAACCCAAAAGAAGACACTATTAAAGGACATGTAATTTCTTTTAAATCTGGTAAATCGAAGATGTGTAGCCTCAAGGAACACGCACATGTCAGACTAGTTCGTGGATAACGAGCCATCAAGTTACTAAATCAAGATAATGGCAATTAGGGGAATAAAATGGCTAAGGTAATAAAGCTGAATATCGAAGTAGATGGAGTGAAGTGCCGAACACATAGAAGATGTTGTAAGCAATTTTAATTTGTCTGACATGATTGCAAACACTTAAGAGTGGAAGACTATTAAAGTGGGTAAAGAGTCGTTGTTATGCTTCCGTTGTGAGTGATTTAAGAAGCATTGGAGAGGATGACGATGTTGCTCAGATCTATAAAATGTGCTCCATGTTTGGAGTAAAAAGATTTAACTAAGAAAGATATTTTGTCTGAGTTGAAGGTGCTTGAAATTTATTTACAAGTATTAGATGGAAAGGATCCACTTGTTATTGCTAAGGATCATTTTTAATGGTTCAACAGAAGATCGTAAAAATATGGATACGCGAGCAGTTGTTACATCTCAGGAAGAACTAGATGAGATTCTTGAAAACAAAGAAGAAAAATTTGCACTTTTCGAATAAATATACCTGGTCTCAAATAATGAAGAAGATGGCGATGGCTCAAATAAATTAATGTATCAGATTGGTGATAGTCCAAGCGTACAAATTAAGTTTGATGATGAAAATGATTTTCGGCGGGGGGTTATGGATATGGTAGAACTTGATAATTATGAAAGAAATGAATGTTCTGATGAAGGTGATTGTACATTTTTTTCAGGATTTGTTTTAGGAAATGCTTCTATTTTCAAGATAACCCTATCTAGATTGATGTTGCAGTCGACATCGAAAAATATATGAAATCAAAAGATTTAATCTAGAAGAAGAAAGAGTGTATAGAAAAAATATGACTTGGTTAGTTAGTAAGTTTCTTTCTTATTTATGTTCAGGATTTATGGTGATTATTTATAAGCTCTTATCTATTTACTATAAACTAGAGATTCAGGTGCTGTTATTAATGTTCTTCTTTCTAGAAGTAAAATCAGAGTAGAGAGAGGGTTTTTATCAGAAGTGTTGACTTGTGATGTTGTTTTAATAGAATGTATAGGGGTGTTATTTTGAGTAAGCTAAAAAGTAGTATACAAGGTTACATTGATTCATTTTTCCCGATTATATATCTGCAAACCTTTGAGTACCGAAAGGCTGATCGATTAATTAAGGATCTTGCTGAGGGTCGCTCTATCCAAGAGTGGAATCTAGCCAACGGCTGGGTGGACTTTGACTACAAACGCCCCTTAGCCGAATATCAGGAGCTTCCAGTTGCATTAGAGCAATTCGATGTGATTGAGCAGCTAGAAAAGGTATTTATTGTTCTCAAGGGGATCTCTAAGATTCTTATGGATGATCAGCGTTCAGTCGCGAAAATATTGTCCATTGTCCACAAGATGATTGATGACCGTTTTGAAGATGTAGAAGCAACAATATTTATTGTTGATCCAGTGATTGAGATTCCAGTAATTCTTGAGAAATTCATAACTATATTCGAGGTTCCATTGCCAGACGAAAGTGAAATCAGAAAAATTATGACAGAATTCATTAATCAAGTAGACGAAGAAGTTACTGAGAGTGATTTTTCTGAATTGTCTCTGGCCTTCAAGGGATTAAGTCAACTTGAAATTGAACAGTTGCTCAATCTTGCCCTTCATAATGGCGGAGGTATAGATCGAAATGATAAGCAGCTAATCCTTAACGAGAAGGAGCAGATTATCAATAAAGGGGGGATTTTAGAGATGGTCCCTTTTCACTATTCTATTGAAGAGGTTGGTGGACTAGAAGTGATGAAGAGTTGGCTCATGAGAAAGCAAAAGATCTTTTCTAACTTAAATGCTGCTTTAGAATTTGGTGTTGATATGCCAAAAGGAGTCTTTATTGTTGGAATGCCTGGTTGTGGTAAGTCACTCACGGCTCATGCTACTGGTCTGCTTTTTCAAGCGCCACTATTACGTCTTGATATCGGTCGGTTGATGGGTAAATACGTAGGAGAGAGTGAAGCTAACATGCGCAAAGCAATACAGCAGGCTGAAGCGATTAGCCCTTGTGTATTATGGGTTGATGAGATTGAGAAAGCATTTTCTGGTATTGCATCTGGCGGCAGTGGATCTGAAGTGGCCACTAGATTATTTGGCCAGTTTCTTACTTGGATGCAAGAGAAGAGTTCTGCTGTTTATGTTGTTGCTACGGCCAATGACATAAGTAGATTACCTCCAGAACTATTGAGAAAAGGACGATTCGATGAGACTTTCTACGTAGGCTTTCCTAATCAGAAAGAGAGAAAGCACATTTTCGAAATTCACCTTAAGAAACGTAAGCAAAAAATTCTTCATGAGGATCTTGAAGGGCTTGCAAGAATGACTAAGGGATATAGCGGTGCTGATATTGAAAATATTGTTAAGGAAAGTGTGGAAGCATTGTTTCTTTCGAATGATAAGAAAATTAATTATGATTTGATTGAAGGTATTGTTAAGGAAACGACGTCAATCTCAGAGGCATTAAAAAAGCAAGTTGAGGATTACCAGTCAAAATATGATCAGCTTAAAATTAAGAATGCATCTGATAACTAGCATGTATATCTAGGAGGATATTGTTTCTACGTAGAAGATCAAGATACTGATAATCACGTATGAATGTTATGTGATCTACCGCAAGATCAAATAGAGGAAGTTTTTATTGTTCGTGTTCTACATCTCGGTGTTTCATCAAAGAATGAACGCGTTAAAGCCACAAACAGACCGGAGGTTGCCTCATTAGCAAAGTACGGTAATTTTCCTCTGTCTGGTCGCTGTCTGGTCTTTTGGTTCTGTTTGGTAAGTTATTGAATTCACATTGCTTGTGGTGGGAATGAGCCAAAGCCAGAAAGCCGCTTAGAAAACAACAATAATGCACTCTGCTAGTGAATAGATTGACTAAATGAGTTTCAGTGATAGGCTGTTACAAGTATTGAAAATCCTCGTGTCGGTGGTTCGATTCCACCTCCGGCCACCATATATTTCAAGGGCTTACCGTAAATGGTAGGCCCTTTTTTATTGCCTGTCTGGTCGCTGTCTGGTCTT
>Ga0066607_1001769_pt1 | contig 9419 bp, 24 predicted proteins | sample SaaInlV_DNA_120m_FD_60384 | JGI IMG/M metagenome (GOLD analysis project Ga0066607, IMG submission 60384) | Marine microbial communities from expanding oxygen minimum zones in the Saanich Inlet - SI075_LV_DNA_120m | ecosystem: Environmental > Aquatic > Marine > Unclassified | place: British... | reverse complement strand
CAGAATCACTCTCTCCTTTTTCATTCTGAAATGAATGAACGGATTGGCACCTGTGCCGCCTTTATTAGCTTGACATTATATTGAGTATCATGTATAATAGTAAATGAAGAGTGAGGAAAGAGGGATGCGTATTCTGGATAGACTAGTACACGCATCCCACTGAGGAACACTATAATAAAAGGGTAGGTGGCTATCTTAATCACATCATACCTCTATACAAGAGTCCATGACACAAAATTGATGGACAGTGTGGAATCTAACAGTGGAGCTATACTAAACCACTGTTAGATTCTTTTATCTGTATTGCGGACAGTTTTCCTCTATCCCCTAAGGGGAGTGGGGGCAATATGAGCTGGAAGGGGGTAGGTGGGGTGCCGAAGTGCTAGCGGCTTAAGTTATCAGTTCATTAAAATAATTTTTTCAGTATATTTTTACTGTATCAGACTTTAGAAAAAACGTGCCATACTCGCTTTTTCTTTTTTCCTACATACTATTAAGATAAGAGAGTGAGCGGCTAACTAATTGCTACGCTACTGTCATACACTTTTTAATAGTCTTCCTCTCAGCGTTATACTATATCATATTAAACTATTAACTTTAAATGAAACAAAACGATGAACAGGTGTTCACTGGTACATTAGGAGAATGTGTTAAAGCGATTGCTGATGTAGATAGGACCCCGCACCAATACTACATAAATTTTGTCCAAGATGAATTACGTGATTTATTAACTTCGTATGACAAGCTATATAGCGAAGATCCTTATACCAGAAAAACTTTTAAAAAAATAAAAGATTTATTGCTAAAAAAAATAGAAATCATCAATAACGTTTTATGAATTACTATATGAACAATGAAGAATATGCAAGACAGCTAGAGGACAATTCTGGGAATTCCGAATACGAGTTGTCCCTAAGGGGATATAAAACATTTATGGGTGATGTAACCCAAGACTCTGTGAAGCCTTTAATAGATTGGATCATTGCAGAAAATTTTAATAAGACTATTAAGCATAAAGAATTAACTCTTGCTATCTGTAGTCCTGGTGGAGATCTTAATGCTTGCTTTGCCTTAGTGGATATAATGAAAGGATCAAAAATTCCTATTCGTACAATTGGTATGGGTCTGATAGCATCTTGTGGATTGGTAATGTTTATTTCTGGAGAAAAAGGACGAAGAATTCTTACGCCTAATACGTCTATTCTTTCGCACCAATATTCATGGGGTTCTTATGGAAAAGAACATGAACTCTTTGCTCAAGTAAAGGAATATGATTTAACTACAACGAGAATGATTAATCATTATAGAAAATGTACTGGACTATCTGAAAAACAAATTAGAGAATATCTTTTGCCCCCACATGATGTTTGGCTTTCTGCAAAAGAAGCAAAAAAATTAGGACTGTGTGATTCAATTAAAGAAACATATTGATTATGATAATACGAAAAATTAAAGTAGTTGAATTGACATTAAAAGATGGAACAACTGTTATATGCCGTGGGGGAGAAGATGCTGTGCGAAGAGCTTGGACACTCTATCCTGTGGTTTCAGCTAGGTGGACAGGAGAAGAAGAAACGGTTCAATGGACCTCAAACTAAACATTTATCTTTTAAAAAAATAATTTAAAATAGAATAACCATTATGATAGGTAAAATTAAACCCATCGCAACCATTTATAAAAAACCAGATATGAATAGAGAAGATAGACGTAAATTTATAAAACTAATTTTTACTTCTTGGAAAAATAAACAAAAAAATCTGTTAATGGAAAACCAAACAATTAATGTTGCATATACTTCTGAACGACCCTCTTATAGCGTATGGGATAAGAATGGTTCATCAAAAGTTAATTTTTATATTTAAAAATTAAAATGACTGATTTTACTTTCGCCCATAGAGAAGAGGGTTTTGATAAACATATTGATATGTCTATTAGAGGATATTCTAATTTACTAGACGATGTTATTTCTCTTTCTAGATATTTTATTGAAGATAATACAACTGTATTAGACATTGGGTGTTCTACAGGAAAAGTTACAGAAGCAATGTTAAAGAGTAATTTAGATCACTGTAAATATGCTAAATGGATAGGTGTAGAGATTGCAGATGGATTTAAAAAAGAGTTAGACGATAGAGAGGTTTCATTAAAGAAAGAAGGTCATGATGTAGAATTTAAACATCCCGTAGATATTCTGAAATATAGAGATTGGAATAATCTAAGTCTTGTCACGTCTCTTTTTACTTTGCAATTTATGTCGAAAAAAGATAGAATGGAAGTTTTAAGACATGTATATTCTGGATTAAATGAAGGAGGGGCTTTTATATTTGCAGAAAAAACAATATGTGATTCTGCCCTAATTCAAGATATGTTTACTTTTAATTATTATGATCATAAGCGTAAGTCATTCAGTACAGAAGACATAATGGACAAAGAAAAATCATTGAGGCATATGATGAAACCTAGTACATGGAAACAAGTTGAGCATAAGATATCTAATGTGGGCTTTAGAACCATACAACCGTTTTGGATAAATCATGCGTTTGTAGGAGCAATTGCTATTAAAGAATAAATAATAATATATCATCATATTATTCTATATCTTGTCTAAATATTTGCTAACTTATTAATACTATCATTCTAAGGAACACCTAGTGCCACTGATTAAACAAAGCGGTGAAACTTCTCCTCATTTGTCTAAGCCATTTGAAGAGATTTGTAAATTTTTTAATGATGCTATTTCTGAAGAAGATTTAGACAAATGGGGAGAAGTTAGATTCAATGTGCGACGAGCCAAAGAAATGGATATTGCTCCCTTACCAGGCGTTATGGAAATTGAAATGATACATGGTAAAGTTGTTATGAGAACCAGGATACGTAGATAATGATTTATATATTCGGGGATAGTTTTGGGGAACATCCTTCGATATATGATAGACTTTATCATTATACTTGGCATATTCTTTTAAGTGCTGAAGGTATCAAGAATTTTTGTGAAGGTTGTTTATAATATAATAATGAATCATTTTTATGGATATGATAAATCAGAAAACTTTCATTTCATTAATAGGGGACATAAAAGTAAATTCATATATGAATGATTATATGACTTGACATGTTTCATCAAATTTAGTACCATATAAGTATGGTTTAAAACAATAAATGGATATAGAAACAATAAAAACTGATATTAATATTGATAAAATTTATGATGAAATTAACACATTTATTCTTAACGAGGATAAATATCAGGAACAACTAAATGATCTCGTATTGACAACTCAAATTTGTTTACAGGGCACTCATGAAGAAATGGATCCTTACTTTGGCAGTAGAAATTTACAGTACATAAAGGATAAGGGTCTTGAAGAACATGATTTTAATATATTTCTTTTTCCTAAACTAATTTACACGAATAGTATATTGGAAGAATTGAATATGTTCAGAACCCGTATTATGATTGCGAAATCTAAAACATGTTTATCCTATCATGTGGATCCACTACCGAGAATTCATATACCAGTAAAAACTAATCCACATTGTTTTTTAGTCATTGATGGTATTTGTCATCACCTGCCAGCTGATGGTTCTGCCTATCTTTGTGACGTTACTAAATGGCATACTGCAATGAATGCTTCTTTTAATCATCGTATTCATATAGTTGGTGTGACTGAAGACTGATTTAATATATTGCAATTAGAAGGTGTTAAATGGGAACAGAAAAAAAGAAATACAATGAACGTTTGATAGAATTTGAAGAATGCTTTCCTCATCACATTATAGTTGAGTATTGGGAAAAATCAAAAATGATTGAGTTTTATGATTTGTCCAAAATAACCAATTATTAACTTGACACTCCACCCCATATTCGATATAATATAAGTGAAGGTTGGAAATTCTTCTTGCCTCATTAACCTCTCATTAGAGATTTTATATGATGATTGTGAATGTGAAATTAGAGTCTGTCGAAACAGTAGAAGAGTTTCTCGCAAGAGGAAATAAGATCGAGAAATCAGAAAAAGTTCTTGGATCTAAATCTCTCAATTTGTTTTCAAGATACTCTGCGAATTATCGTGCTGGATCTGGGAAAACCCGTATGGGAAAGAATGGATCGGGAAAAGCCCGAATGTCAGAATCATATACTTCAATCAAGCACCTTTCAGCTACATAGGTTATAAATGCAAATTAATCTTCATTGTAGAAATTTTGACGAAAACGTTAAGGATGCAATTATTGGAATGACTGCTTATGGTCTAGCCAAATTGCTTCCTGGGCGAGAAAGACTTCTAAATAATGTAGAAGTAGATATTAACATGAGGCGCCATCATACTGGCGGTGAAGCAAAAATTAAAGATGGTACTAATGTCTACAGACCAAGAAAGTTTCAAATTATTCTTGATCATCGCAAAATGAATGATGATGAATATGGTCGTAGAAGGGGAGATGATGAATGGGTTCATCAAATTCTTGAAACGTTAGCTCATGAATTAGTTCATATTAAACAATATCTTGTTGGTGAATTGACCTGGAGATCAGGTTCATTATATTGGAAAAATGAAGATTTTTCACCAGAACATTTGATTGATTATCATGAATTGCCATATGAAATAGAAGCACACGGTAGACAACGTGGATTGTTTTTAGGATTTATTGCGACTTGGTATGATTTTATAGAACGGCTTGAATCGAAAACTGAATGAAGTGATAAAACTTACTAACAATATGAGATTTGATTATGATAAAAGATGTGGGTGAAATGAGAACGAATATAGAACTTGATTTAACAGGATCAGATGGGAATGCCTTTTTTTTGTTGGGTCGAGCAAAAATCTTTGCCAGGGATTTGGGTCTCGATGTAAACGTTATTATTGATGAAATGGTGTCTGGCAATTATGAAAACTTGGTTAGTGTATTTGACCGGGAATTTGGTGATTATGTAACTCTCTATCGATAAGGTAAATATGGCTTATATTACAGCAAGTGAAACAAAATCAATCCGAAATGCACTGAAAGCGAAATTCGGAAAAACTCTCAAATTTTCAGTGAGAAATTCCCACCACAGTTCAGTTAATATTAATCTCTTAGAATCTTCTGTTTACAATTTAGAACCAAATCCAGATTATGATTGTAACGAAGGTAACGGATATGGTTTCGGGCAAGTTTCTCCTTGGATGACTCCTAAAGATCAAGTTGAAAATTTATTAAAGAAAATAGATTTGATTGCTAAGAATGCTCCCGCCAAAGATGGTGGCAAAGAATGGTACGACAATTCCGACATGATGACAGATTATTTTAATACAGCGTATTATGTGTTTACCAATATTGGAAAGTGGAATAAACCTTTTAAATTTACAGGAACAAAATGAGATTATTGGCAATTGGTGCAACATTGATTTTGATGGCGGGGAAATTGGTCCCCTTTGGAGGATTGGAAACAATTTCTTGGTGGTTAGTGTTTACACCCATGATGATTTGGTTAGGTGTTATTGTGAGTATATTGTTATCCATGATAGTAGGAGTGATGTTGTTTGACTCGAAATCAAAAATATCAATCATTAAGGATGAAATTTCCTCTTTCATAAAACGAGAAAGAAATTAAAGATACCAGTCGGGTAACTCCGAATAGTACGGATGGTGGGAACCGTATGAAGCGAAGTGGTGTAGTGAACCACAACAACAACTTTCTGCTTTGAAGTCTGAAATGCTTAGTAGGACAACAGCAGGCATTGGAGCGTGCCTTTTAGTGAGACTCATTCACAACTAAGAGTTGTGATGTTCTCATTGCTCCATTACTTATCATTAAACGGAAAATATTATGAAAAATGAATTGGTAGACGAAATAGTAGATGTGTTGGGTGACCTGCAAATGTATCCAGCGTTAATGATGCATAACGGAGTTCTTCCAGATTCCAAACAATGTGAAGAGGATTTCTATAACGTCGAGAGACTATTAGAAGTCTTGATATTAGAGGATATAAAATGATAAAAAAAGAAACCCTAAAAGCATACATTGACGGCGTACAACATCAATATGAATGCGACGATCTAATGTGTGACGCTCTCAAATTCGTTCATTCTGACAATTATAATATTACAATGGTTTCAGAGGATTATACTTCTGGAATGGATGCTGTGATGGAAGAATATTTGGGGCATGTTGCTCACGATTATTTGTCGTGGTGGATGTGGGAAACAAACGCCGGAATAGGTAAACACATTAGTGGGGTAGAACCTCGGATATTTATTGATGGCGAAGTAGTATACGAGTTGGATACGTTTGATAAACTTTATGATTATCTGGTGATACTTGATGCTGATACAACATTGACTGATAACGATAAAATCACAAAATGAAAAATACGAAACCACTTGGCAGAAAAGCATACGGTTCAATTCCGCATTTACCTGGTTCAAGGATGGGCCCAAGCGACCATTCGTGTCATATTGGTCAAGCAAGAATAGCCACAAAAAGGGTGAGAAACAAACACGATGTAGTTATTGTTCAAGAAAAAATTGACGGTTCCAATGTGGCTGTAGCACTAAAAGATGGCATATTATTACCACTGTCGAGAGCGGGTTATCTTGCCAGTACTTCTCCATATCGTCAACATCACATGTTTTCAGAATGGGTGTTCGAGAATGAAGAACGATTTAGAACAGTGATTGGTGAAGGTGAGCAAGTTTCTGGTGAATGGTTAGCACAGGCGCATGGTACGAGATATAATTTAGAAAGTGAACCATTTGTAGTGTTTGATGTTTTTGACGAAACACGGACACGATATGCTTGGTTAGATGTGTTGAGGAAAACAGAATTTGCTCGATTTCAAGTACCGTTCAGTGTATCTTATGGTCCTGCAATGGCGATAAAAGAAGCGATGTCATTATTGGGGACATATGGTAAACACGGTGCATTAGATCCTATTGAAGGTGTTGTATGGCGAGTTGAAAATCGAAATATGTTTGATTTTATGGTGAAGTATGTTCGACCAAATAAAATAGATGGAGAATATCTACCAGAATTGAATGGTGGTGAAGAATATTGGAATTGGGAAGGATAATTATGACAAAATCAGGAATAGACCAAATTGAAAGAAAATATGAAATTATTGAATGGTGATTGTATAGAAATGATGGATGGGTTGATTTCGGAAAGAGTAACGGTCGATGCTATCATTACAGACCCCCCTTATGGCATAACCGCTTGTGAATGGGATATTGCAATACCATTTGATGATATGTGGGAACGGTTGAATAAATTGACAAAGTCCAATGGAGCAATAGTATTATTTGGAGCAGAACCTTTTAGCTCAGAGTTGAGACTAAGTAACATTAAAAATTATAAATACGATTGGGTTTGGACAAAGAACTTAAAATCGGGACACTTAAACGCACGTAAAATGCCCATGCGAGGTCATGAAATGATACACATATTTTACAATAAACCCGTAACCTATAACCCACAAAAAAGAAAACGAACCACAGAACACAAAAGTGGAAATAAGTTCAACTCGAAAACAGGCATTTATGGAAAACAGAAAGATGTATATACAGACAGACAAAATGATGAGATTTCACCCGATACAGTTTTACAAAATATAAAGTGTGTGGGTAGTGATAGGAGAGTACATCCTACACAGAAGCCGGTGGCTCTCATAGAATATCTAATAAAAACTTACACCAATGAAACTGAAATAGTTTTAGATTTTACAATGGGAAGTGGAACAACTGGTGTGGCCTGCAAGAATCTAAACCGTGACTTTATAGGTATTGAAATGGATACTGATTACTTTGAAATTGCAAAACAAAGAATTCAATCCGTTTCACCATTAACAGATTTTTTTGAAAAAGATTAAAAATAACTTGACCAACAGTTTACTTTACTGTATAATAGTATATGAAGGGTGAGAATAGTTCTCATTCAGATTAGAAACTCTAACGAGATTAGATATGAAAGCTTGGTTGGTAGATGTGAATGCTGTACGTGATAATGTGAGTGCCCAGTCCCGAAAGATGTTTGAAAATTTGTCAGAAGGTCGGGTATGGGCAATGAAAGAAGTTGATCGCCTCATGGGGGATGTGTTCTCTGATTTTGAAGACGACCATTTTGTAATTAAAATTGATGATTTTGAAATAGCTTAGAGATTATATTATGAGAACTTTTACCGAATTTCCCGAAAACGTGAAATGTCCAATCTGTAACACTAACAAAAATAGTGAGACTATGTTGATAGGCAAGGTGGGTACAGAGGATGGTAACAATATGCAAGCCTCCCCAATCCACACTGATTGTTTGGATTTGAGATTGGATGAGAACCGCAATTTTATTTTTCAAGTTCTAACAGATCATAGGTTTAGTGTATGAAACATAAAATCCAAACCGTGATGACATACAAAGAAGTCAAATTTGCTCTTTACGAAAAACGCACATTTTGTTTTATTCCGTATTGGTCGTTGGTGGATACGTTCAATAGTAAAGATGAGGCGTTAGGAGCGAGACAGTTATTAGCAGAAACTCCACTTTATTTCAATTCAAATGAGTAGAGAGTAATGAAAGATCGCACAATACAACATTTAAAACATCCGCCAATTCATTATGAGGAAAAAATTGTGAATGGTGTTTTTTCGTGGAGAACTAAAGAGGATGGTGATTGGACACCATTTTCAATCGAAGACATTTCTGAAATTTTAGTTAGTGCCAAAGAGGTGTCTAATATCTATGTTGATAAGTTTAGGAGAATAAAGGCGATTGTCGATGAGGGATATATTGTTCCCGAGTCTTTAGCGGATTCGATTAAACGTGACATAGCTGAACTTAAAGATTTATTGGAGAAATAAAATGGAAACTAAACGAGAAATAGAAAAGGAAACGTCATACATGCCAAGTTCCGAAGAAGAATTTCAGGCAGATTTGGATGCTGAGGACATGAGATATCATCAGTATTGTCGGGAACAACAGGAAATGTACGACGATGATTATATGAACTGGTCGGGAAAAAGGTAGATGTGGAAACAACTACAGCAGATAATGGTGATTTGATTATCAATTTTAGTCCAACTGAATTAGAAAAATTGGGATGGAAAGAGAATGATACCATTAACATTATAGATAATGAAGATGGTACTATTACATTAGAAAAAATGAAAGAGGAATAGTCATGTATGTGAAACTTGGAAATCCTAGCAGGAAAAATAAAGCAGAAACAATAGTGATCGATGATTTTGATGTGTGGAGTTTAGATCACACTCTCGCTCTCATTATAGTTCCTGCATTAAAGGTACTCAAAAAGAAAAAACAAGGAGCTCCATTTGTCAAAAATGAAGATGTGCCAGAACACCTTCGAGCTGCCGAAGAAGAAATGAAGATCAATGATGCTGGTGGAGATACCGATAAACATTATTTTGAACGGTGGGATTGGGTTCT
>Ga0066607_1001748_pt1 | contig 9511 bp, 1 predicted proteins | sample SaaInlV_DNA_120m_FD_60384 | JGI IMG/M metagenome (GOLD analysis project Ga0066607, IMG submission 60384) | Marine microbial communities from expanding oxygen minimum zones in the Saanich Inlet - SI075_LV_DNA_120m | ecosystem: Environmental > Aquatic > Marine > Unclassified | place: British... | reverse complement strand
TTCGATGTCTTCCGTAAGACAATGACTGACGTGTTCAGCAGTGGTACGCTAATGTTAGACCGTACTCACTTCCGTAAGTGGTTATCCATGAGTGGCCATGATTACAAATCGTTCTGTGGTGAACTTACCTGTGAACACATTGATGCTACACCTAAGTCTAAGAAGTGTTTCTTAGGTAAGAACACACCTATCAAACTAGGTCAAGCATATGTTGTGGGTATCAACCTCAATCATCCACGACTGCAAGGCATACTAGATGATGCTGATGTAGCCGCAGAGGATTTGTTGCAGGGTCAATTACAGATGGTTAACTAATCAAATCCATACATCCTACGGAGCTGCTCTAACGTAGGCTTCATAGTCTTCGCAGGTTGTAGTCTTTCAGACGGTGGTTTTTCCCATTCGCGTAGTGACCTATTAGCAGATTTTATAAAGTTACTAATGTAGAAAGGAGAGTCATTACCTGCGACTGCATTCCACTCATCCACTGATGTCTCAATAGAACGTGCCAATCCAGTATCTTTATTTATAGTTGCCTTAACCCAAGCATTGCGGAAGTCTGCACGTACTGACTTCGCGTAGTCACCTGTCTGTTTCGCCATCCTAACAATATCATTCTGCCTTGATGCAACCGATGGGTAGAACCCTAGCATCCTCATAAGGACAGTCTTGTTGTCCATCTCTCGCGACAACACTTGCCCCCTAGAGTTAGTTATCTGACCTGTATCCATGTATGAGTAGGAGTCAGATAACGCTCGTAGCCCAGTCAATGGTGCATCTCTAAGCACATCAATAAAGTTGCTCTTATCAGACTTAATACCCACAGCTTCTGCACCATACTCAAGTAAGTTCCAACCTGTTGTTACTATGCCTTTACCTGCTGCGGCTACTGGCCCGAGAGCATTAATCGTTTCATGTTTGAACGACGCCCCTTCTTTAAGCGACCCCGTCAATGGCAACAAATCTCCCATACCAATTCGTGTTGAAATTGTACCGCCTGTTATGTTGTCCAACACACCTCTCATAGCGTATGGCGCTAAGCCGGGGGATAACGCATCAAAGAAATTATTGAGCTCAGTTTCAACGGTCTTCTTCTTAATACCAAAATGTTGCATCAGAGTATCTACTAAGTCCATGAGGTCATCAGCAAAAGGTATACCTTTAATACCTGCAACAAACACAAGCAGTGATAGGTAATAGACTCTACCAGCTGGTGGCATACGTGTCAATAACTGCACTGATGTGATAGGGAACTGCTTATACATAAATGGAAATTGTAATATAGAACCACGTGCTACCTTAGGTCTATTAAACATACCGTACTCACCCTGCGATTGCTCGACAGTAATTCTTGCCTCTCGCTTAGCAATATGTACAGCTTCTTTCTCAGACTCACCAGATGCAATGGCTCTAGCGTACTCCATCTCATATGAAGCGATGGCTGAAACTCTACGGTTGAGTTGCTCAGTGTAGGTGAATGGAGCCATCCATTTATTGATAGCGCTTATCAGCCTAGGGTTAGTGATACTACCACGTGATGAACCCATGAGTGCATTGAACAACGCTGCTTGTAGTCCACCCTTCTGGGTTTCTGACAGTAGGAACTCAGCAGTGTGTTGTTCAATACCAGCTTCTTTCCTAAGAGCATCACCCTCTGCACCCTTAGCAGCTAACTGCTTGAGGTAATCAATCTTAGAATACTTACGGTGTCCTAGCCTAGTAGCTACATTAAATACTTGAGTAGTGGCTTTACTAAATCCGAAGCCGCCACCTGTACCGTTCTTCGCGTTGTACGTTGCAAGTAGTGGTAACGTGTGGAGTAGTAGTGAAGTAGTATTAATGATACCAATGGCTATATTTCCACCGAGTTGCATCAGTACAGTAATCATCTTAAGTTTCGAGCCAATAGGGTGTCGAGATAGCATGTCCTCTGTACTCACTGAGATATTATCCGCCTCTCTATACCATGCGAGTATTTCCTCAGCCTTATCTTTGTAGCGCTCGCCTTGTCCCATCAGTTGTAAGTCAACCTCTTTCCCAGCGACAGTCATCTTAATATGCCTACCTTTTTCACCTGCTTCAGCACCAGCCATATGGCGGTATGCATATGCATACCTATCAAAGGCACGCTTAGCAGTTTTAAATGCGTCGGTATCATACTCACTCTCTGGGAACTCATTAACCCTAGCGGCTAGTGCATCTAGTGTGCTTCGCTTACCGAACCACATCTCACCTCTATCCATAAGTGAAGTAATTTTATACATGTTATTCATCTTACTGATGACGTGTGCAGCAGCCTCTAAGTCCTCAGATACAAACTTAATAATATCCCAGTCGAAACCAGCGACATTCTCACGCATCAAACCTTTACGCTTACGGTCAGATGCCGCGGTTGTAATTTTCACGAGCTTAATACGCTCGGTGTTCGACAGTGTATGCCCGATACGTTTCATGGTTAGTAGCACCGCATGGTAATCAATACCTGTTGATGCTGGTTGAGCCTGGCGAGTTTCACTTCGCTCAGCTTTGAGCGTCACATTAACTTCATGCCCTTCAAAGTTTAGTACCTTATAGGACTTACCACCAAATAACTCATTGCTATCCAGCTCCTTCATGATGCCTTCCATGTTGGTCTTGCTATCACCTTGGTAGTATGGGAGGTGGATAGACTTATGCAGCTGCACCGAGTTACCCTTAGAGTCATAGGCTTTCATCATAACTTGGTACTTACCCTTACGCCACAGTGGTACGTAAGAGCCTAGTATTGAACGGGCAGCGCCTAGCGTAGCATCCTTAACCAGTGTATCTGTTGTGAATATCTCTCGGATAGTGTTCTGCACAGGGTACACATGTGCATCAAGGTCTAGTTTTAAATCATTAAACCCTTGCAACTCTCTAACAATACCGGCGACACCAGGTTCGTTAAGGAACTCAAATGAATCCTCATCTGGGTTTTTAGTTAGCCAGTCTTGTAGCTTAGTGTCGTTGTGGAAGGCCCGTGTTATCTGTATTAGAAAAGTCTCAGCCTTCTCTGTGCTTTCTCTACTAGGTATCTTTAACCCAGTTGTCTTGTCTATGTCCGGGTTCTCCCAATGGATACGTTTGTATACGTCATATATCTTTTTGATAGTATCCATCTGCCCACGACTAAAGGTTGGTGTGTCCTTATCAACGCCGATAAAGCGTAACTTACTTAGCTCACCCGCCTGCTCCTCTTCAGCAGATTCAAGGCGGCCTTTGAGTTTCTCCAGAGCCTTGTCCGTCATGGTATCCATGATTTCGTTATAGGCTTTCCAGACTTTACTATCTTCAGTTAGTCCTGCTAGGTAGTCTGGCTTAAACGTTTTACTGAACTCAGCCTCAATCTCACCGTCAGTCTCTGTCTCACTAACTTTTATCTTAATCCCTTGCTTAAACTGTGCGAGCGTTACCCTACCTTCTAGCTTCATAGCATCAGTCACTACAGTGTTCTCAACCCATACGCCATCTGATATAACAAATAGTTTCTTATCACCATACTTTCTAAGTAGGTTGCTATCTAGGTTGCCACCCTTATATAGTGATGCCATAGCTAATAGTTCAGATACTTGGTTATATTCTACTTGACTTAAACCACCACTGGCCTCTAGCTCCCATACACGAGACATCATGCGGTTCCAGCGATTCATTAAGTCACCCGACTGTTTACCCTGGCTCTCAAACATCTTGTAGAGTTCATGCAGCCCTAAGGATTTTAGAGCAGTGTGGTCCATCGTCTGGAGGAACTCCATGACATCATTAGTCACGTTGTTAATACCGCCCGTTCTATCTATATAGTCTTTAAGTTCACCTGGATTAGTTAGTTCTTTAAGGCGCCCCCAGAAATTAGACATACCTTGGTTGAGTGCAGCAGTCTGTAACCAGTTGGAAGCAGTCGATGCTGTGTCAGCCATTGCATAGCGCCCAGAGTTCTCATCCTGCACTAAGGTCTCCATGTTCTTTAGTATAGCCTCAGGTGTAGCCAAGGATGATTTGCCTGTTCTAGCATACCTGCGTAGGTGATGTACCCAGTATCTAGCTTCCCACTGTTGAGGCTCATGGTTGAATATCTTTTTGAACGCCCCCTTAATAGCTTCCCACAATCTAAGCAGTGTATTATTATCAATCGCTGCAGCAGAGTCAGCAATAATTTCTTCTACGGCTTCTAGTCTACTTATGCCATATACGTCTGCTCTGCGTATAGCTTCTGCTCGCACAACGGTATCAAACTCTAAGATATTACTGAGGATTACTTTGATTGAAGCGGGGGATAATAAAGCTCGTAACCCGTTGTGTCCTATTACCTCGTGGGCTAACACAACTTTCAGTGCCTTCTCAGTTGGGACTCTATCGCTGAATATAATAATGTTATTACCAAATGAGTACCCCATCGCTGAGGTATCTTCAAAGGACTCGTCAGCTCGTGCTGCTACTGCTCGTTTGAATAACTCCGGAGCAGTCTGCTTCATATGAGCCTGGTCTCTGAACACACGTACTATAGGGTTAACCTTAAGTTTCTTAATCCACTTCTTAACTAATAGTTTAGTCTTACCGAGTGACAGAGGGTTGTTAATAGTCTCACCATCATCACGCATATACTTACCAATGGTGGCATCAGACTTACGCTGTGCCTTGTCGTTCTGTACAGTACGCGCAACATCTAACTGTCGTAAGTCTTCCTTGAGTGCAGGGTTTTTATCGATTATATCGTCACGTTCGTTCTCACTCATGGTGAGAGTAATGCCTACTTCCTTCTTAGCTGCCCTAGTCTTAGTGCGAAGTTGTTTTATGAATGCTCCCAACCTAACTGAGTTCATACCTATGATTTTAGTATCTGCAGCGATAGCAGCCTGTGCATCAGTGCGAGAGTCTTTGCTCAGTACATCAGTCTTAATAAGAACTTTACTACCCAGCATCTCAGCTTTGAACTTACCACCGATTATGTAATCACTAAGCACAGTACCACGTTCGGGGTCTACCACAGTAGTATCAAGAATCTTCTGGCTAACATCAGCTAACATCTTATCAAGTTTTGCTTTAGCCTGCTTCACGTTCTGATACCCAGCTGCATTAACACGGAGTAACTTTTTAACTATATCCTGGCCTGTTACTGCTTTAGGTTTTGCCTTACCTTTTACCTTAGGGGCTTCTATAGCCTCGCCTGTAAATTCAATGTCGGATAAACGTGCATCATCAAGCAGACCTTGGTTTGTTAGGTACTTGAAGTATGCGTGTGTCTGCCCCTTAGAAGATGCAGGACGCGGCTCATTATCTCGTAGATTAGAAATTATTGTGTTGTCTATAAACGTGCGTGTTGCAGGGCCAAACTCTGTTTCATTCAACCACTTACCTACAGCCCGGTTTTCTTTGAACGTTACGTGGCCTTTACCTACACGGTTAAGGTTGAGAAGCCAGTTGTTAATCACGTGTGTGAGCATAGACTTCTGCTTCTTAGAGCTCTTCTCACCCTCGATGTCTTGCATCAGCGTAGTGATTATCTCCCTAACTGTAGATGCCCCCTTGCTATCTGTTTCAGCTTGAGCAATCCTAAGCGCCTGGACTTTAGATATCTTGCCCTTATGGCTATCCATCCACCGCTTAACCTCAAGCTGGCGTACATGGTTAAGCTCACCCCACTTAATAGGTAAACCATGTGCATCCCATGCATCTCTAGCTTGGCCTTGAGTTGTTGTTGTAACTTTGTCTGCCTTAGTCTTCGCATCTCTACGCTCTTTCGCAGTTAGTTGAGTGGCTATACCTAATAGTTTATTAGCTTTCTTAGCGGCTACTTCTTTCTCAACTTCTGTTGCAGTTAACTCCTGGAAGAACGACTCGAAGTCTGATTCACTAGCGCGGTTAGCACGTAACTCTTCTAGTTCATTAAGTTGTTCGGGGGTTAACGAGGATAGCTTGACAGATTTGTTCGTACCCACATGTAATGTCTCAGCTGTACTCAGTTGAGTCTTACGCTTAGACTTAAGTTTCATTGCTGGTGGTAAGTCTAGGAATTTATTTGGGGTGTCCTTGGTTGGTGATGTCTTCTTCTTAAGCATGTTACCAGCGAGTTCTTTCTCACTAGCTTTAGGTTTCTTCACGACCTTAAGTTTCTTAGCGACCTTAAGTTTCTTAGCGACCTTAGGTTTCTTAGCGACCTTAAGTTTCTCACTAGCCTTAGGTTTCTTAGCGACTTTAGGTTTCTCTGTCTCTTCACCTTCAATCGCGATAGGTGTGATTGGTGTACCTAAGTTCTTACCCGCTGCTTTTGCTGTTGCTTTTGCTGCAACCTTAACCTTCGCTGCGCCTTTCTTAAGGGTTGCCACACCCTTCTTAATAGTAGTTGGTTTTGCTCCGGCGTTCTTTTCAATGCGCTTAGCAACACGCTCCCATGTTGCAGTATTTCGTAGGTCTTTATTAAGTGTCTTCCGTGTTTGAATCCATGCGCTCTTACCTGCATCACTTAGGTTAGCCCAGGTGATACCGCCTTTACCCTTAGCTTTATTCCATGTCTTAGCATCACCAGCAGTGGCGTCGTCAATAGGTTGCGGGTCACCAATAAGCCCATCTATTGCTTTATCGAGGGTCTCATTCTGTTTCTTGGTGCTATCCTCTGTGCCAGTCGAACTGGATTCTTCCTCACCTTTAGTCAAGGCGTTCTTAGTTACTCCGTCTTCATCATCGAAGAACTCTAGCTGTTCAGTGTCCTGGGTAGGAGTAGCGTCTAACCCTAGGTCTTGCTGTACTTGTCTCTGCGCCTCTGTAGTCTCACCACTAACTGCAGCGCCGTATGCTGAGTCTAAGTCTTGTTGCTCTTGCTCCTGTTTCGCAGATTCTCTGCGTTCCTCACGTTCCTGGTCAGCACGCATCTGTCGCACTTGGCGTTGCAACTCATTGAAGTCATCCTTTGCTGCATCTTGCGATGCTTCCTCACGCTGTAAATCAAATGCCTCTTGCTCCTGCTCAACAGTCATAGGCTCTGGTGTAGGTACACCCTCAGTCGAAACTGGTACACCCATCTTATCTGTAATTTCAGCGGCTGTCATCTGCGGACCAAACACACCTAATAAACCTTGTTGCCCTGATGCTGTAGCGCCGATGTTGCCCTCTGGCACATCATACAGCGGTGTATCAATAGGCATCGGTCCAGCCTCGCCTACTGTAGTAACATCAGCTGCCTCTACACCCTTTGGTTTAAGTAAGTCAACTTGGTCAGTACCTGCTAGGTCAAACCGCCCTGGGATATTAGCGACACTACCAATAGGTCCACCGATACCGAAGCCAGCTGCGAACGAGTTAATCAAACGGTGAGCACCTTCCTCACTGTTCATATCTACGTCTTCATTAAGCCCGATTAGGATACCCTCTTGTGAGGCTTCAACTAAACCCTCAGCAGTACCACCTGCTAGTAGGCCAGTACCTGCGCGACTACCAATGGCTCTAGCCTTAGCGCCCTTACCTGCGATATCTTTAATAGCAGTCTTGGATGTACCAAATACGCGCTTAGCTAATGCAAACTCGGGCATCATCTCTAGCAGTGCATAAGGTACAGCACCTAAGAATGCATCTGTTCTACTACCCGTCTCACCATAGATATCACCTACACCAATACCATACATGTTTGTCATGTTAGCAATAGTTGCACCACCTGCTGTTGCTTGTCGCTTGCCTTGCGATAATGTGTTTGCTACTGTTTTGTCTAACGTTTTCCTAAATGCAACCGGACTCTTGGCGGCTGCAGCCATAGTGAAACTTGTTGCCTCGCGTAGTAATTTATGTTCAGCAGCTGTAATAGTCTGCCCTGCTGCACGCTTCTTCGCAGCCACAATGAGTGCCTTCTTAACTGTTTCCTTACCAAACATACCGAGTAGCGCACCACCTGCTGTACTGACAGGGTTTCCTCCGCCGGTTGCACCACCTATACCTGCACCAATCAATGTGGTGATAGCAGTTTCAACTAGCATTGGTGCTAGCTGAGCTCCGTTAGATACAAACCAATCCACTGCCTGACTACCCGATTCTATGTCAGTTGCAAGGCGCTGATATGGTTCGTTATAGGATAATTCTCTAAGGTTGTTATCAACAATACCCTGCCCTGTATCAACAGCACCTAGCGCCTGCATTAAGTAACCGCTGAGTAGCTGTAAGTTGTCAACACCTACATCCCAGTTCTTACTTACTAGCCTGCCGAGGCTTGGGTCTTGTATATTATTAATGTATGACTCGTACTCACCCTGGTCTACAGGGCGCCAGTCTCCAGCTGGTGGGCTAACCGGGGGCTTAGTCAATTCGTTCACTGATGCAAGTGCAGCACGATGGTCTTCGGCAGGGAATAACAAACCGTTAACAAACATCTCTTTAGTTGAACGGTTGTATGCTACGTTTGAACTTGGGCGGTTCATAGCAGGCATGTCGAACTGGTTAGCTTTAGTACGTGCCGCCTCACCCATAACAGCTATGTCTGCTGACGTTGGCCCTAGGTTATCAACGCCCGTTATAGTTTTAGAAACGTCCGTAGGCATGTACGGGTTCGGGGTGGAGCTCAGCCCTGTATCCATTGCGCCAAACATTGGGCTCATGAATGCACTCAATCCTGCTTTAGCCATAACTAACTCCTATTTTGCTAGCGCATTCGCTAAGATACCTTGGATAATATTAGAATCCTGATTTACATTGAACGACTTAGTATAGACAGTCTTATCATCCTCACCATCAATACCTGGTTCGATTACCCCCCTAGGGAATATACCTGTTATGGTACTACCACTGCGCGACCACAAGTTGCCATTGCCATCTGCTGTAGGGTCAGTTGGAAGTGAGTTTTTAAATATTTCTAATGACTTATCAAGGTCACCTTGGTTATTAGCCGTCGCTATATCTTTCATCATCTGGCTCATAATCTCAGCGTTCTTAGATTGGATACCATACTTAGCATCTATGCGTTTCTCGAACTCATACTCTTGGAACTTCGCTAATCGTGCAGCCTGTGATGCTCTGTACGCACTATTGAAGACTGTCTTAGCATAGTCTGTTAGCTCTGCAGTTGTAGATGATTGTGCTAGGTTACCATTAAAGTAAATATCCCAAGTGCCGTCATCCATTGGTTGTATTTGAATCTGGCTCCCCGTCATCTGTGATAGCACACCCGCTAACTTACCGCCATTGTTTCTATTGGACAGGTCTTGTAGCCCCTCAAATCCTATAGACACAAGGGATTCTAGGTTCTTAGCATTAGCCTGCGTTGTTAACTCATCAAACTTATCCATCTGGCCTGACTGTCGGTAGATATTAGCAAGGCGAGAAAGCTTATCTCTCTCAGTCATTAACGTTTGAGCTTCATACCCAGGGCCTATCTCTGTAGTATCTTGTATAGGCATTGCGGGTGGAGTTGCAGTCGGAGACCAGGGTTGCTCAGTGGGAGTACCGTCTACTGTTGTAGTGGGAGTACCGTCTACTGTTATAGTGGGAGTACCGCCCGTTGATGTTCCGTCCGTTGATG
>Ga0066607_1001686_pt1 | contig 9781 bp, 9 predicted proteins | sample SaaInlV_DNA_120m_FD_60384 | JGI IMG/M metagenome (GOLD analysis project Ga0066607, IMG submission 60384) | Marine microbial communities from expanding oxygen minimum zones in the Saanich Inlet - SI075_LV_DNA_120m | ecosystem: Environmental > Aquatic > Marine > Unclassified | place: British... | reverse complement strand
TCAGAAATCTTTCGGTGAGGAGTTCTCCGGCCTGATGCAGCCTTTTCTAAACGAGCAAGGGTTGTTTGGTACGTTCTCCGGGATGAGTGAGCGTGTCATGGGTTCTTTATCTCCTGACCAACAGACTCAATTACAAGGAATGATGGGGAAGGAAGATGGCAATACACCATTAATTGATATCTACATGCGAGAGGTTAACCAGCAATATGGTGATAATGGCTGGCTTAAAAATCTGGCTCTATCCAGTGATCTCGGCATCTCATCAATGGATGCTTCAGTGCTCTCTCAGTACGCTCAAAAATCGGGGGGGTTAGGTGGTCTTCACCAGCGTGTCACCTCGGTGTTGGGTGATGAGAAGTTTAATCCCCGATCATTGGCCTCTTTTGCACAGATTGCCTCTGGTGGCCAAGACGAATTGGATCTATTGAGTGACAAGTTACGTACCGGTGATGGGTACAGTAAAATTTCCAAGCAAGAGTCTGCTGATTTATTAAAGGCAGAGAGCGGGGGGATTGAGACTCATCGTGACGAACTATTCCGTCTGGTAGCCGGTCATACCTCAAAGGATCAGGGGCAAAATATTCGTGACCTGTCTGCTAACATGGAAAATCTATTTACCTCCATCTCAACTAAGGCTATCCCCGCACTAGAGGGCATTAAGGCGGGTGTACTTAAAATGGCGGGTCTATCTGATTCTGACATTGCTGAGCGTGAATATGACACCTATTCCGGCCTTGATACTGATGAGAAGCGGCGTATGTTTGATCGTTTTTCAACTCAAAAACAAGAGTTATTTCAGGACATTTCAGAAAAGCGTGCCTCTGTCGTTGATGGGATCAATAATATGCATTTCATGGGGATGGGTGGTATCCAAAAAGAGATACCTGCAGACTCAAAGGGCATGTTTGATGGTAATGGTCCCTCTCGTATTGAGCCGCTGGATATCAGGGTCAGCTCGGATCCGTTTGTACTGCAGGACACTAACGGCAGACCACGCTCAGTGACGACCCCAAAGACCCGAGTATCACAGCCTGCAATAGCTCGCTAGGATGACAGTAGCGACACAAAACCCATCGATCCGGGTGCTTCTGTATAAAGCTCGGGACCGTATGGAAGCCGCTCCGGGACTGTCTGTCAGCAATAGAGTTGATGGTGCACGGTGGTATGACCTTACGGATTATCTTGGTGAGCATGGTGGGGTGCGTACCTCAAAGTCGATCTCTGAGCCTGCAGGCGGTTTTGTAATCACCTTTTCTGATCAGATGCACCGTGAGCGGATGGACTCCATCTATGGTCTGGTAGAGCCGATGGACCGAGTGGAGATTTACATGACGGGCAATGCCATCACTCCCTCCTTGGTGATGCGTGGCTTTGTCTCCGATATCTCTCGTAACACGGGGGTTGATGGTGAGGGTCGCCCAACTCGGACGGTTACAATCTCTGGCCAAGACTATGGAAAGATCCTCCAAATCCTGCAGATAATTTATCTTAACAATAGCGTCATTGGCGACAACATACTTTCTGGGTTCAAACTGCTTGAGAAATATTCGATCAATGTCTCCAATAACCCGCCTGTTGCTGTTTTCATGTCGATAGTGCTTGATTCGATCGTTAACCCGTTTTTGGCTGATATTACCAATGGTGGGAAAATAGTATCAAACATTTCTATTGAAGGGCGTGTCTCATCAAGTTCGGTGAATACGTGGGACGGTGGAAACATCTGGGGACTCCTGAATTTGGTGTCTGATGTGCAGACAGGTTTTAACGAGATGTTTATTCGTGATCTGGATGATGTGGTGGAGTTGGTTTTGCGACCACGACCTTGGCGAATGCCTGACGGATCATTTTTGCGTGGTAATGCCCCCTTTGATACGGTGAAGATCCCGCTATCTGATGTGATGTCGCAGCATGTCACACGCAGTGACTCAGGTGTTGCTAATCTCTTCTGGATGCGTGCTCCTCATCTCCATCTTCTGTCTAATAATAGTTTACGTTTACAGGCTCAAGTTGCCCCTGTCTATGATTACGAGAACATAGACCCGAAGCTCTATGGCATTCGCCAGATGGATGTGACTACCATGTTGATTCCTCCGGATGGGGATATCGCTCCCGGAGCCAAAGAGGATAGTCAGTCGACATTCACATCTCATGTAGTTGATTGGCAGAAAGATCGTCTCTCTCTTTTGCAGTCAGCGTCTCAGGATGCGGTGATATTTGAGCGCGGAACACTCAGTTTACGCGGAAATGAGAATATTCAGATTGGTATGGACCTGCAGATTGATGATCTCTCGATTCAGTATGTGACCGCTGTAGATCATGATTACCAGCCTTTCCGGTCATTCACTACCTCTGTCAGTTTTGAGAGGGGAGATGGCTACATTCGCCGTCTACAATCAGATGCTTCCCCATATTTACAGGAGCTGGTCCGATGATATTTATCGGTCGAGTAATGGCGGTGAACCATGAGTCTCATTCAGTAGATGTAGTTCTGATTGATGATGGACGCAGGATACCCGGCGTACAGGTCATGGCCTCTTCAGCATCGAGTAGAACAGGCTTGTCGGATCTACCCGCCATGGAGCCTCTGGAAGATCCTACTGCAGATATTCGTGATCAGGAGATGATGGCTATTGTCGCCATAATGCCTGTAGGGGCCGTCTGCCTCGGTTTTCTGCATCCTCATGTGTCTCAGTTGATGTTCGACGCTGTACGGGGCGTGTGGCGGCATACGTCCGATGTTTATGTGTCCGTTGATGATGATGGCAATTTTGAGTTGAGCCATCCGTCCGGCACCTTTATTCGCATCGGCATGACTCCTGAACATGAGGATTTGACTGAAAAGGATTTCGATAAAAAATGGAAGATCGATCGTAATACGGATAAGCCGGTCCATGTCCGTATGCAGGTCGAAAATAACGGGGTACAGAAGGCTACCGTCTCTGTGGATCCTGAAGGAAATATTGCGGTCGACTCCAGAGCCACGATATTGCTGCATGCTGATGGTGAACTCACGCTCTCGAGTGATGTCGCTATCGGGCTTTCTGCTCCTCGAATCTTTGAGAACTGATATGCCTGCAGCAGCTCGGTTGGGGGATCTCTGCACAGGTCATGGCTGTTGGCCTGCTCGACCCAATATTGAGGCTTCACCGGATGTATTTATCGATGGTATTGCCGCGCATAGACAGGGGGATGGGTGGGCTACTCATGTTTGTCCTCCCAGCCCACCACACGGTGGAACCACCTCTTCCGGATCTCCGACAGTATTTGTAAATGGAAGCCCGAAGGCTCGAGTGGGGGATCCTGTTAGTTGCGGCTCATCAATTGCCGATGGGTCACCGACCGTAGTTGTTGATAGTGGGATGGGGAGGACTATGGCTTTGCGGGCTAAACTGCTTCATCAATTGCCGATGGGTCACCGACCGTAGTTGCTGAATCCCACCTCTATCCACAGTTACGAGAACTGTATCAATACATACATGGGTTAAATGGTCGTGATGCCATCATGTTTGAATGGCAATTTCCCCACCTTCGCAGTCCGGCAAAAATATCAGTTTACTTCTCAGTGATCGTGAATCTGGTAGGATCATCAAGTCAGTAACGCTACCGATACGCCCCGAGGATCTGTCATTTAATGCGCCCTCGAGAACCAGCGTAAATCATACGATTGGCGGTAGTTGGGTGGATGATTTCGGTCCCGGTATAGTGCGTATCAGTATCTCTGGTACTACTGGATGGAGAGGCGGGGAGGTTTCTGCGCCAGAGCTGATGGGCGACCTTGCTGCTGTAGTCAGGGACCGGTGGCATGAACTCAGGCAGTGGAATGTTTCGGTGGGTAAAAACCCCGATTTTATTCAGCTGCTCTATACCGATGATCTGAATATAGGGGGACTCTCGTATGTTGTCACTCCTGAAAATGTTGTAATAAGGCGAAACAAGCAAAGGCCGCTGCTTTATCAGTACCAGATCAGTTTGGTGGTGGTTAGTAGTGTGAGTATTTTTGAGTCGAAATTCAACTACACTTATTCATCTCCTGTTAACAGCTATTCGCGCCTCTCTGTGTCAGGTGGGTCTGGTTATTCCAGCTATGGTGGATCAAATGATAGTGGTGCAAGCACATTCGCCAAGGAAGCCACGCAGTCGGAAGAGTACAGCCTCAATACCTCCATCAATGATGCGGTTGCGGATCTTTACGAAGCTGTAAATGATGGATTATGTTCTTCTCTCGAGGAGCATGGTGTTGTTGGTGTTACATCGTTTGTTCAGGGCAGCGCTGAATTCTTTGAAGTGGTTGCAGAGAAGGGGCTTACTACTGAGATTGCAGATGAAACCTTGTATGAGGTTGTTGCTGTCTCTGAGACTGGCGTGAATCTATTTCGCACAATTGACCATCTTGTTGATCTGGCTGTATCAGAGATTCCGGGCAGGATTCACAAGATCATTTCCGTGTATCGGAACGTGTTGTGTTCGTATGTAAAAATCTTGAGTCAACTTCAGTCTGCGTGGCGTGACGGCGCATGGTTCTTGAAGTCTTCTGGGTGTGCGCAACACAGCAGGAGCGCATTCAGTGAAGATAATCCGTTTTTCTGGAATGACTCTATAAGCGGCAGTGCTGTAATTATCAGTCTTGCTGCAATTGATCTATCCAGTGTCTCACTGGATGATCTGGGAAATTACATCGAGCGTGCGAACTCCTCGATAGACTTCATATCTTCCAGTGGCTCTTCTTCTGGTGATGCACCTAATGCTCGTACTCTATCTGGTTTCCGGCATGCAGAGACGCTTCATGGTGAGACCATTCAAGAGTTTGCATTGCGTGAAACAGGGGATGCAAATAACTGGACTTTAATTGCAGATATTAATGGATTGCGACCTCCATACTTTACGTCAGAATCTGCTCTTACAGGTGATGGTGTCGTACTTTATGGAGCTTCTATTATTGTCCCTGCTGCTACTCAGATGGCAACATCAACTGATCCTAACCGTCTGTTTGAGGCTGACCTATTGTTGACCGATGGGTTGTTGAGTTTTGATGATAATGATTTGAGCACCGTCTCCGGCGTTGCCAATCTCACTCAATCATTGCGGCACGCGCTAGACACTAGAAGCAGTGAGATCATTCGTCATCCGGAGTACGGCTGTCGTGTGTATGAGTTGCTTGGTGTGAAAGGTATCGATGTCAGTAGCGCACTTGGGCGGGAGTTCGTGTCTGGCACCCTGCTTAGGGACGAGCGAGTTGAGCGTGTCTCCGATGCCTCTGCTTCTCTTTCTGGTGACACATTGAGAATTGTAGCCAAAGCGAATCCGATTACTGGACGACCAATTAACCTTGATACTGGAGTTGCATAAAATGCCTTTTGTCACAAAAGATTTTATAAGCATTACTGAATCGATGATTTCTCAGATGCAGGTTTCTCAGAATCAGGTGAGTGATTTCTATGTTGGCTCTGTTGCCCGTTCTCTGCTTGAGGCTCCTGCTGCAGAGCTGGAAGAATTCTACCGGCAGATGTTGTTTGGTCTGCTTGATTCGATACCTGTTGCGGTGTTTGAGTCGTTTGGTTTCGATGCAATATCGGCTGTATCTGCCTCTGGGCCGGTTACCTTCACCTCATTACCAACCAGGGATGACGATGTCTTTGTTGCAGCTGGTACGCGCCTCACATCAATCTCGAGCAGCCTTATTTATGTAACCTCGCTAGATATCGTAGTACCACCGTCCGGTGGATCTGTTGAGGTTTTATCCAGTTGTGAAACCCATGGCAGTGTTGGGAATGTTGGAGCGGGGAATATCTCCGATATGGTGGATCCTATAAATGGAATTGCCTTAGTTTCTAATGTCTCTCCATTTTTCAATGGTACCGACGAGGAAGGCATTAACGATCGTCGCATCCGGTTTAGAAAGTATATTGCTAATCTTGCTCGCTCTACCCAGCACTCTCTTGAGTATGGTGCGGGAACAGTATTTATTACCGATGAGGTTGACCGGGTTACTGAGCGGGCCGTTCATGTTGTGCTGGATGAACCATGGCGCGATGATCCAGAGATTCCAGCAGGTATTGTGAATCTGTATATTCATAACGGCTCGGGCAACACCTCTGGCGATCTCCTGCAGGCTGTGACCCGCAATGTAAATGGTTGGCGTGATTCAGATGGAACCTCTCATCCGGGTTGGAAGGCTGCTGGCGTGATTTGTAATGTCTACGCTGCTGCGGATGAGTCCATTGATGTTACGGGGTCTATTTTGATCCATTCTGATTATGATAGTAGTGTGGTGATCGACTCTGCAGTTTTTCAGACCAACACTGTTATTTGGTCAAAAGGCGTTGGTCAGTCTGTGTTTTTGGCTGAGATCATTGACCGTGTGATGTCGATCCCCGGCGTTCTAAATGTTCAGATTGAAAATCATAGTGAGGACATTGCTGTTGGTCAGTTTTCTAAAGCCATTCCAGAATTGATTAGCTGGGGTCAAGCATAGTGTCTGTTTCTCCCTCCAAGTTGCTGGGTTCCCTTCACAGTATTTTCGATAAAACGGAGGAGTCATCTAGTCTAGTTTGGGCATTAATGAATGCCTATGGGGATGAGTTGAGTGTGGCTCTTGAGCAGATCACAGAGTCACTGGATCAGATGAGAATCACAACAGCCAGTGGCGAGTGGTTGGATTATCTGGGGCGAGAGTGGTACGCATGTGCTCGCGTGACGGGGGAAAGTGACGAGGATTACTCTATCCGTGTCATTGCCAGTATATTGCGCCCCAGAGTAAATAACATTGCTCTGGAGGATCGGATTTTAGAAGTTACCGGTCTTGAGGTTGAGATCGTGGATGCCCCCGTCTCTGAGGGGCGAAAGTTGCGGCAGATGGCATGGTTTACTCAGCAGTCCGATGGTTCTATTGGTCTCCCTCGCAACGGTTCTATTCGTTATGGTGGAGAGCGTAATCCGAGTGGTTTCATACATCGAGTGCTACGTGTCACCAATTCAAATGATGGGAGTGGCAACATTATTGTTGATGGCACTTCTGGCTCTGGATTTGGTGAGTTTGATGTCTATATGGATTACGACATTGAGAATGGGGGTAGAATTGACGAAGTCTTTTCCGATGTGATCAACTCTATTGAAGAGTTTCGCGCAGCTGGCGTTCGTGCCCGGTACTTGGTGACTGGTGGAACCGTTGTGGATTCCGCTCCTTCGATGAGTGATGGGGATGCGCAGCAGTACCTGACTGTCTCAGTCGATGGTTACTCGGATACCAATCTTCGTAATTTGCCTATACATGATGGCTCTCATAACCGTAGTAGTGGCCTCCGCTATGCTGGCCCCGTAGACGTGATGAGCATCCAGCTCAATGATGTCGCTGATGCTCTATGGTCGTGACGCTATATTCCTGATCCATGAGCAAATTCATCGAACACTTACCACGCCCCACTGGAGTGGTCTCTATGCGTGCTTGGAGAGGTAAAACTCTGGTTGAGGCATGGCGTGAACATAATCTTGTTGTTGATTCTGGGCGACAGATATTAACAAGGGCGTTGCGTGGTGATGCAGGTTCTGAGGTTACGAAGATTGGATTTGGTACTTCTGATCTTGCTGCGGATGTTGGGGACACAGTGCTTGTCGATGCCTTTATCAAAAGGATGGATTCGGGGACATATCGCCACCCGAGCAACCGGAGTGTTGAGTTCTCGTTCAATCTCACTAATTTGCAAGCAAATGGACTGGCAATTATGGAGATTGGACTCTTCTCGGAAGATGAGAATTTGTTTGCCCGCAAGGTTCGGTCTGAACCTCTAAATAAAACCGCTGACCTCTATATCGAAGGTACGTGGACGATCACTTATTAAGGATAGAGAATGGCTGCAATCACTGAAAATGCCGTTGATTATGGCGAGTGGACCGATGAGGTTTACCTGATTGATCAAGATGATCCTTTAGAGGGAGGAGAGTCTGGCGTTGATAACCGTCCTCACAAAAATTTAGCCGCTCGCACGCAATGGCTTCGCAAAAAGGTGGCAGAGTTAGACGAAGCCATTAAGGATAAAATTGCAGACTTAGTTGATTCTTCTCCGGGCACACTCGATACGCTTAATGAGCTGGCTGCTGCGATCAATGATGATGAGAACTTTGCTGCAACTATCGCTGCCAGATTGTCAGGGATAGAGGGTAGTTTAGGTAAAACGAATACGGCGTTGGGTAATTACGCCTTGCTTAATACCAATAATGTTTGGTCAAAAGCACAGCCAGCGGCTAATCAAAATCTTGCTCTGGATGGTGGCACAGAATTGCTAAATATGACCAATCTCAGTGTATTTATGTGCAATCTAACCGAGGACACATTTATTAATGCGAGCGGAGCACTGGTGGGTGCTTCTTATATTGTCGAGATTGTTAACAATTCTACTGATGGAGCTAAGGTTGCAACCTTTAGTGGTAACTTCAACTTTCCTGATGGCGATGCCATGCTGACTCAGGAGTCTGGTGCTCGTGATGTGGTGAGTTGTATTTGTACAGCAGCAGATCAGTTGATGTGCTCGACTATTTCTAATTTGAGTTAAGTATTTACTATGTTTCCATACGTTATGGGAGGCGGTGGTCAGCGGACATGCTGGGGGAGTGGTGCTCTCGGGAATCTTGTTGTGGCTCCCTCCTCTAACGTAAGCTTCGATGGCGTTCTTGAATACAAAAATCTGACGATATCTGCAGGCAACATAGTGCACATTGGTAAAGCTGGAGCCGTTATCTTTGCCACTAGGTCGATTGTTCTTGAGGATGATGTTTATGTCGCGGGGCAGTATTACTCTGATCAAGTTCAGATGTCCGCCTCATATATCAGGCAAGATAGCGATATCCTGCTTCCGTTTGGATCCTCCGTAATCTCCGGAGGTGGTGGGGGTGGGTCTGGCGGCAGTAACTTTACGACACCAGCCGCCAGTTCTGCTGGAAGAACATTTGTGATGCGTAATACTTCTTACGATATTCGTTCGTCTGTAGAAATTGTCAGCAGTAGGAATGGTGCTGGTGGCGGTGGCGGTGTACATAATCGTGGTGGCAACCGTGGTGGGGCAGGTATCGATTCAGTCATTGATCAGGCAACTGTAGAGGCAGAGTACGGGTTTACTTCAGCTCTTCGTGATGATGGAACCTTAGACTTTCCTGTGTTTCATGGCGGTGGTGGTGGCAATGGGTCTTTTGGTGGGGCTAAGTCATGCGTTAGACAGAGTTGTGACGCTGAAGGCCAATGTTGGTGTAATGTATGGGAATGGAATGTTGTAAATAGCGACCCCGGAAGGGGGGGGTATGGTGGCTCCCAAATTATCTTGATTGCGCCACATATCGAGTTTGGTTCTCGCGTCACCTTGGATGTACATGGTCAAGATAGAAATGATGGCTATAGTGTTGGTGGTGATGGGTTGAGCGGCAGAAGGAACGGAGATGGTGGTTCTGGTTGCGGTGGTGGCGGTGGCGGTGGGTTCACTGGTCTTGTTTATAAAGATAAGGTAGGAACTCCTACTATTGATATTTCCGGTGGGATCAGTGGTCATTACCAGAGTGGGGGTAACTCCGGCCAACTCGGGGGTGATGGTGGTGATGGATTGTCTGTGGAAATTCAAAGAAGGAGATGCGCGTAATGTTTTGTGAACAATATCCCGGTGAGCTTGATCGTAAGGCTGCAGATGCGTTTCTGGACCGCTGTTCTGACTCTCCTGACTGGCATTCGGGCGTAACGCATCAAGAGGATATGGAGAATAAACTTACAATTCGAAGTAAATTGTTTGTGAGTGAGGATGAT
>Ga0066607_1001685_pt1 | contig 9781 bp, 10 predicted proteins | sample SaaInlV_DNA_120m_FD_60384 | JGI IMG/M metagenome (GOLD analysis project Ga0066607, IMG submission 60384) | Marine microbial communities from expanding oxygen minimum zones in the Saanich Inlet - SI075_LV_DNA_120m | ecosystem: Environmental > Aquatic > Marine > Unclassified | place: British... | reverse complement strand
ATATATGAGACTGATGAAACTGTATTAAAGTTTTTAAATATGGCTGGACATCAAATTACCTATCAATCTTGGTATGGTATTGACGGAGCTACTTTAGAAAATGACAGAACATATAACCCAGCTGGCTTATATACTGATGATGAAGGTAATATACACTTTTATGATAATCAGGAGGATAATTACAAGCAAGATCACTATCAATTTCATTGGAATCAATCCTATGGTAGTGGATGGATTTCAAACTTTGGACTTCATTATACATATGGAAGAGGGTTTTTTGAAAATTATAATTTAGCTTATGATAGTAGTTCTTATGACAACATTGATAGAAGATGGCTAGATAACAACTTCTATGGACTAATATTTAGTTTAAATAATAAGTCAGATAATTATAATACTATAATTGGGGGATCATATAATAATTATGAAGGTGAACATTATGGGGAATACTTATGGAATGCCCAATCAAATCAATTGACTAATTACAAAGAAAGGTTTTATGATGATTTTGGGGATAAGTCAGAATTTAATTTCTATGTAAAGGTTGACTATTACATATCAAATAATTTATCCATTTATGGTGACCTTCAGTACAGGAGTATAAATTATGATGCTATTATTACACCTTATTCTGTTAGTTCAGGTCGCGTCGAGAAAGGGTATGATAAAATAGATGAAAATTTTAATTTTCTTAACCCTAAAATTGGTCTTTTTTATAATCAGAATGAAAGTAATGATTACTACTTATCATATGCAAGAGCCCAAAGAGAGCCAACTAGAGCAGATTATGCAAATGGAAGTCCAAATCCTGAAAAATTAGATGATTTTGAATTGGGATGGCGCAGAAAGTTCAAAAACTTTTCATTTAATTTAAATGCTTTTTACATGCTGTATGATGAACAACTTGTGTTAACTGGTGAAAGGGATATCAATGGTTATGAAATTAGAACTAATGTTGGAAAATCATACAGGATGGGATTAGAAATTGAATCTAAGTTATTTCTTAATTCAAAATGGAATATTGAATCAAATATTTCAATAAGTGAAAATAAAAATAAAAACCTATTCTTTAGTTTCGATGGAGAACTTAAAAATTTTGGAAACACTGAGATAGCTTATTCACCTAATTTTATTGCTAATAACATAATTAATTTCTATACAAATGATAACACTTTACTTTCTTTAAGATCTAATTACATAAGTGAACAATTTTTTGCTCAAATCAATTCACCTATTTCTAAATTAGATTCATTTTTCATCAATGATATAAATTTTACTCATGAAATCTCAATTCCAAACTTTGTAAATGAATTAAAAATTAAAGTATTAGTTAATAATATTTTTGATGTAAAATATACAAGCTATGGTGGATATTATACATATGATCTTCCAGATGTTGAAAGTGTAAAAACATATGAGGGTACATATTACTACCCTCAATCTGGTATAAATCTTTTAGTAGGAATAGATATTAAGTTTTAAATAAAATATTTTGTAAATTAGAGGTACATATCCCCTCTAACTAGGGGATTTTTGCATTGAACATGGAAAAGATTTCATACTATACCGAAAAAGGCTTAAAAGAGCTTAGAGAAAAACTAGATCATCTTAAGGATGTTGAAAGACCTCGTGCATCCCAAGCAATTGGTGAAGCAAGAGATAAGGGTGATTTAAGCGAAAATGCAGAATATGATGCCGCAAAAGAGGCACAGGGAATGCTTGAGATGGAGATATCAAAACTTGAAGAAATACTTTCTAATGCAAGAATTATTGATGAGTCTAAATTAGATTCTTCTAAAGTTTTAGTTCATTCTAAGGTAAAAATTAAAAATCTTATTAATTCTGCAACAATGGAGTATATGCTTGTAGCTCAAAGTGAGGCTAATTTAGCTCAAGGAAAAATATCAGTTGATTCTCCAATTGGGAAAGGCCTTCTTGGTAAAAAGCTTGGAGATATAGCAGAAATTGAAATACCAAATGGAAATGTTAAATTTGAAATTCTAGAAATTTCTAGGTAATGGCATCAATTTTTACAAAAATAATATCTGGGGAAATACCATCATTTAAGATTTATGAAGATGATAATTATCTTGCTTTTCTTGATATAAATCCCAATGCTTTAGGACATACTTTGTGTATTCCAAAAAAAGAGATTAATGAGATATTCGATTTAGATGATGAGACTCTTTCAGGATTGATGATTTTTTCAAAAAAAGTTGCTCACGCAATAAAAAAAGCTGTAGTTTGTAAAAGAGTTGGAGTAAGCATAATTGGACTTGAAGTTCCGCATGTTCACGTTCATTTAATTCCAATTAATAAAATGAATGATATGTCTTTTGAATCAAAAATTAATTTAACACAAGATGAATTCATTGAGATTATGAAAAAAATTAAATCTTATATATAATGGAAATATTAGGTAAAATTAAACTTATTGGAGAGGTTAAAACATTTGGAGATAATGGCTTTCGAAAAAGAGAATTAGTTGTTACAACAGAAGAACAATATCCTCAACATATACTGATTGAATTTGTTCAAAACAATTGTGAATTATTAGATAATTATAGTCTTGGGCAAACAGTTAGAGTTGGAATAAACATAAGGGGTAGAGAATGGGAAAGTCCAGATCAAGGAGTAAAGTATTTTAATTCTATTCAAGGGTGGAGAATAGAGTCATTAGATGATCAGGTTATGGACTCAGCGCCTGCTGATTTGCCAATGGAACCAGATTCATCTTCACCTGCAGATGATTTAACAGAGGATGATTTACCTTTCTAGAAAATTAAACAAGACCTACTCTAGAGAAACCTGTCACTTTAGCAGAATCTGAATGTGACTTTAAGTATTGTGAAATACTCAGCTTGCTATCCTTAATAAATTGTTGATTTACTAAAGTGTTTTCTTTAAAAAACTTTTTAAGTTTTCCTTTAGCAATATTTTCAAGCATTTCTTCTGGCTTACCTTCTTGCCTTAACTGATCTTTAGCAATTTCAATTTCTTTTTCAATAACATCTTGACTAACTCCAGTTTCATCAATTGCAACAGGATTCATCGCAGCTATTTGCATTGATAAGTCTTTACCTACATCTTGTGCATTGTCAAAATTTTCAGATAGTCCAACTATTGAGGCAATTTTATTTCCAGCGTGTATGTAAGAGCCTACGAAATTTGCAGATATATATTCAAAAGATCCAATCTCAATTTTCTCTCCAATAACACCAGTCTGTTCTAAAAGCTTTTCAGAAACCTTCATACCATCAAAATCTGAATCTAAAAACGATTCTTTATCAGAGAAATTTAGTGCATGATCAGCCATTTTTTGAGCTAACTGAACATAATCATCATTTTTGGCAACAAAGTCAGTTTCACAGTTTAGTGAAATAATGATTCCAGAGGTATTATCTGTATTTACTTTAGCAAGGACAACACCTTCAGAAGAATCTCTGTCTGCTCTATTTGCAGCAACTTTTTGACCTTTTTTTCTAAGAACTTCAATAGCTATATCAAAATCTCCATTGGATTCTTCAAGTGCTTTTTTACAATCCATCATTCCGGCTCCTGTGGATTTTCTTAACTTATTTACATCAGATGCAGTTATTTTCAATTTGGTAAAATTTAAATGATTATTATTCAGAGTCAGAACCTTTTGCATCTTCAGATGCTACAGCTTCTTCTAACTTTTTTTGTTCAGCAATCTCTTTTTCTTTTTTTCTTTCTTCAAGAGATTCTTGTATTCCATTACACACAATATCTAATATTTTTTCAATTGATTTTGAAGCATCATCATTAGAAGGAATTATAAAGTCAATTTCATTTGGATCAGAGTTGGTGTCGACCATAGCAAATATTGGTATATTTAGCTTTTGGGCTTCTTGAACTGAAATTTTTTCATTAAGGGTGTCAACAACAAAAATTGCCCCAGGCAGTCTTGTCATTTCAGATATAGAACCTAGATTTTTTTCTAGTTTGGCTCTCTGTCTATCTACTTGAAGTTTTTCTTTTTTTGACAAAGTTTCAAATGTACCGTCAGCCTTCATTCTATCAATAGCATTCATCTTTTTTACAGCCTTTCTTATTGTAACAAAATTTGTAAGCATTCCCCCCGGCCATCTTTCTGTAATGTATGGCATATTTACAGAGTCAGCTTTTCGAGCTACAATATCTTTAGCTTGTTTTTTTGTAGCAACAAAAAGAATTTTCCTTCCTGATAATACAATCTTTTTGATTGCATTTACAGTCTCTTCAAGCTTCGCAGCAGTTTTGTATAAATTAATTATATGAATCCCATTTCTTTCCATATAAATATATGGAGCCATATTTGGATTCCACTTTCTTGTTAAGTGTCCAAAGTGAACACCAGCATCCAATAATTCTTTAACGTCTGTCTTTGCCATATTTTTATCTTTTTGAGAACTGGAATTTCTTTCTTGCTTTCTTTTGTCCAAATTTCTTTCTTTCAACCATCCTTGGATCTCTAGTCATTAATCCTTCAGATTTAAGAACAGGCTTGAACTCCTCATTGAATTCAACTAGAGCTCTTGAAATAGCTAGCCTAATTGCTTCAGCTTGTCCATTTATACCTCCACCTTTAACAGTTACTAAAAGATCAAATTTATCCTTAGTTTCAGTAAGACTAAATGGTTGTTGGATTTTGTATTGTAAAATTGCTGTGTCAAAAAAATCAGAATATGATTTTTTGTTTACTGTAATACTTCCTTTTCCTTTTGACATGTAAACTCTAGCAACAGATGTTTTTCTTCTTCCTATTTTATGAATTACTTCCATTATATTTTACTATTAACATCAATTAGTTTTGGTTTTTGTGCTTCATGGTTATGTTCAGATCCAGGAAAAACTTTTAAGTTTCTATATAAATCAGCACCTAACTTGTTTTTTGGAAGCATTCCTTTAACAGCTTTCTCAACAAGTTTAATATTATTTTTTTTATGGAGTTTATCAGCAGTTACGATTCTTTGACCCCCGGGATAACCTGTGTGACTTATATACTGCTTTTGATTCCACTTATCACCTGATAATTCAATCTTTTGTGCATTTATAACTATAACATTATCACCACAATCAACATGAGGTGTAAAATTAGTTTTATGTTTTCCTCTTAGAAGAGTAGCTACAATTGATGCAGTTCTACCTAAGGGTAGTTCAGCAGCATCAACAAGAACCCATTCCTTGTTTACTGTCTTACTATTAGCTGATATAGTTTTATAACTTGTTTTAGTCATATAGATTAAATCTAAGCGTGCAAATGTACAATTATAAAAATTTTTAAAAAAACTTTTTTTTAATTAATGTGCTTCTAACCAGTTTTTTCCAAATTCTATATCAACTTTTAGTGGAACATCTAGCTTAACTGCTGATTCCATAGTGTTTTTCACAATCTCTTTGACTAATTCTTTTTCTTGATTTCTGACATCAAAAACAAGTTCATCATGAACTTGGAGTAGCATTTTTGACTTTAAAGATTGTTTTTTGAATTCATTATGTATTCTAATCATCGCAATCTTAATGATGTCTGCCGCACTCCCTTGAATAGGAGCATTAATGGCATTTCGCTCTGCACCACTCCTTATCATGTTATTTTGAGAATTAATATTTTGAAGATACCTTCTTCTTCCCATTATTGTTTCGACATACCCTTTATTTCTTGCAAAATCAATCTGACTAGACATATATGTTTTCAAACCAGGGTAATTTTCAAAATAATTATCTATCATCACTTTAGATTCTGATCTTGAAAGATTTGTCTGTTGACTAAGTCCAAAAGCAGAGACTCCATAAATAATTCCAAAGTTAACCGTCTTTGCATTACCTCTTTGCTCTCTAGTTACTTCAGCAGGATTAATATTATAAATTTTTGATGCAGTAATAGTATGTATATCCTGATTCTTAATAAAGGCATCAATCATATTAGGATCTTTACTCATTGAGGCTATTACCCTTAGTTCAATTTGAGAGTAATCTGCAGCCATAAGTTCAAAATTATTATTTCTAGGAATAAATGCTTTTCTAATTTTTTGACCATTCTTTGTTCTTATAGGTATATTTTGAAGATTAGGATTATTACTGCTTAAACGCCCAGTTGTAGTTACTGTTTGATTGAATTTTGTATGAATTTTATTTGTTCTATTACTTACCTCATTTGGCAAGGATCTAACATATGTATTTTGAAGTTTATCTAAAGATCTCCACTCTAAAATACTTCTAATAATTTCATGATCATTTGCTAAACTAGATAAGACTTCCTCTGAAGTAGAGTATTGTCCTGTTTTAGTCTTTTTAGGTTTTGATACAAGTTTAAGTTTATCAAATAATATATCACCAAGTTGTTTAGGTGAATTAAGATTAAATTCTTCACCAGATTGATTATAAATTTCTTCCTTTAGTTTGTTTAGATCCTTTTCGAATTCTTGTTCTAATTGATTTAAATATGAACTGTCTATATTAATCCCTTCTTTTTCCATATCAGAAAGAACATTTATAATAGGAGTTTCAATATCATAAAAAACAGCTTTAACTCCATTTGATTCTAGTTCTTTATCAAAAACATGTTTTAACTGAAGTGAAAGGTCTGCATCTTCTGAAGCATAGTTAGTTACCTGCTTTACGGGTATATCTCTCATTGATTTTTGATTTTTACCTTTTTTACCAATTAAGGATTCAATAGAAATAGGGGTATAATTTAGATAAGATTCTGAAAGAGTATCTAGATTATGTCTCATGTCAGGATTTATGAGGTAATGCGCAACCATAGTATCATATAAAGGTTCTGAAACAACAACATCATATTTATATAAAACTTTAATGTCAAACTTAATATTATGCCCAACCTTAATAATATCTTTATTATTGAAGAAAGGTTTCAAAATATTAAAATATTCTAATTGAATAGATTTATCTTTTTTAATAGGGACATAGAACCCTTTGTCGCTGGCCCAAGAAAACGAGATGCCAACAATTTCTGTTTCTAAGGAATTTAAACCTTCTGTCTCAGTGTCAAAAGCAACTATTTTTTGTTTCAGCAACTTATTTGTGAGATATTCTAGCTCATCACTAGAGTCTATTCTTTGATAGTAAGATTCAGTTTTATTAAGATTTAATTTGGTTTCATTTACAATACTATCTCCAAATAAATCGCCTTGAATATATTCTTGACTAGAGTCATTTTTTTTAGATTTATCAATGCCAAAAATTTTAAAAAATGTTTCTTTTATTCTTCTAAATTCTAGTTCATCAAAAACTTTGAAAACACCCTCATTGTCAGGTTTTGATAATTCAAATTCATCAAGATTATATTCTATTGGAACGTCAAGAATTATTCTAGCTAATTTTTTTGATAAAACACCTAAATCTTTATTATTAGAAATTTTTTCTCCAAGTTTTCCTGTAATTTCATGTGAATTTTGAAGTAAATTTTCTAAACTTCCATATTGTTTAATGAATTTTTTTGCGGTTTTATCTCCAACTCCTGGTAAACCAGGAATATTATCAACGGAGTCTCCCATCATCCCTAAGTAATCAATAACTTGTTCAGGATCATCAATTTCAAATTTATCTTTGACCTCATTAACCCCCCATATTTCCATACTATTACCCATTCTAGCAGGTTTACATAAAAAGATATTATCAGAAACTAACTGAGCAAAATCTTTATCTGGAGTGACCATAAACACTTTAAAATTATTGTTTTCAGCATCTTTGGCAACTGTCCCTATCACATCATCTGCTTCATAGCCCTCCTTTTCTAAAATTGGAATTTTCATCGCAGTTAGAATGTCTTTAATATATGGAATTGCAACAATTATTGGCTCAGGAGTCTTGTCTCTATTACTTTTATATTCAGTAAACATTTCAGATCGAGTAATTGAACCACCCTTGTCAAATGCAACAGCTAGATAATCCGGATTTTGAGTTCGTATAATCTCTAACAATGAATTCATAAACCCTAATATTGCAGACGTATCTGTACCTTTTGAATTAATTCTAGGATTTTTTATAAACGCATAATATCCTCTGTAAATCAGAGCATATGCATCAAGAAGAAAAAGCTTTTTGGAACTTTCCATTAAATTTTTTTGAAAAATTTATTTCAATATACAAAGATATACATTCGGTATTTGAAATGCAGCTATTTTGTAATTTAGCAAAATGAATAAAGATCATATTCATTTTATGAAAAAAGCATTTGAAGAAGCTAATTATGCTTTCTTTAAGAATGAGGTACCTGTTGGATGTGTAATAGTTAATGAAAATGAAATAATCTCTAGATCGTCAAACATGGTTGAACTTTTAAATGATTCAACAGCTCATGCAGAATTGATAGCAATTACATCTGCACAAAATTTCTTAAACAGTAAAAATCTTGATACGTGTATATTGTATACAACTTTAGAGCCCTGTTTAATGTGTTATGGAGCAATTTATTGGTCAAAAATTAAGACAATCGTATATGCAGCTTCGGATAAAAAAAGAGGTTTTTCAAAACACTCTTTAGAAACAGATAGAAAAGTAAACATCATTAAGGGAGTTATGGAAAATGAATCTAAAGAACTTTTAGATAGCTTTTTTAAGAAAATTAGAGATTAGTATTTCTAGAATTTTCTTTCATTTTTTTCAAATTCTCTGCACTAAGCGTATAGTCTTTTAATTTTTTCCCCTTCCATCTGTAAGCTAAAAACAATGGCATAAAAATCAATGCTCCTACTAGTACAGAAACCCCTATAATTATATCACCAATTTTATCACCAATTATTTCTTTTGAGAAAATTCCAAAAAAAATCCCTATAAAGACCAGGTAAGAAAGTATTTTAATTAAAATTTTCAAATCAGTTAATTTGATAGATCCTTTAATTGTTCCTTAGTTAGTTTAGATGGGGCATCAATCATAAGATCTTTACCGCTATTATTCTTTGGAAAGGCAATAAAGTCTCTTATTACATCTTTGCCCTTTAATACAGCAGCAAGCCTATCTAAACCAAAAGCAATACCACCATGAGGAGGAGCTCCATATTTAAGAGCTTCAATTAAAAATCCAAATTGACTTGTATACTCTTGTTTGTCCATACCAAGTAACTCAAAAATCTTCATCTGAGTATCAAAATCATGTATCCTAATCGAACCCCCACCTATTTCATTTCCATTTAGTACTAGGTCATATGCGTTAGCAATAACCTTTATGGGATCGGATTCAAGTAAATCAAGAAATTCTTGTTTTGGAGAGGTAAAAGGATGATGCATCGAAAAGAATCTTTTTTCATCTTCATCCCATTCAAAAAGAGGAAAATCTGTTACCCAAAGTGGGCACATTTTATTATGATCAACAAGATCAAATCTTTTAGCTAACTCAACTCTCAATGAACCCATTTGTTCAAGTGTATTTTTTTTATCACCTGACATAATAAATATAATATCCCCTGGTTTTGATGATACTTTATCTAAGATATATTTCAAATCCGATTCACTAAAAAATTTATCAAAAGATGATTTAATAGATGAGTCGGTATTGTGTTTAATCCATAAAAGCCCTGTAGCACCAATTTGAGGTCTTTTAACCCAATCAGTTATATTATCTATTTCTTTTCTAGTTATTTCAGATTTATTTTCAATTAGAATACAAGATGTGAAATCATTATTATCAAAAATTTGAAACCCTTTACCTTTAACTTCATTTGACACTTCTTTAATCTTTAACCCATATCTTAAATCTGGTTTGTCAATACCATAATTTTCAATAGCAAATTTATATGTCATTCTTTCAAAACTGATA
>Ga0066607_1001682_pt1 | contig 9797 bp, 10 predicted proteins | sample SaaInlV_DNA_120m_FD_60384 | JGI IMG/M metagenome (GOLD analysis project Ga0066607, IMG submission 60384) | Marine microbial communities from expanding oxygen minimum zones in the Saanich Inlet - SI075_LV_DNA_120m | ecosystem: Environmental > Aquatic > Marine > Unclassified | place: British... | reverse complement strand
TTAAGGAATAATAAGGTAATAAAATTATGAATAATATAGAAAAGAAGATGGTAGAGGTGTTGCTCGAATTAAAGGAAAAATTCGGTGTTTTTGAGGTAAAGGCAGAGTTTGAGGCTGAAGGTAGTCGATTAGATGAGTTGATGCGCTTAAAGGATGTTACCTCTAAAGCTGGTCTACCAATTATCCTTAAAGTGGGGGGGGTGGAAGCGGTTACCGATGTGTATAGTGGGTTAACTTTGGGTGTTTCAGGGATTATCGCGCCAATGGCAGAGACAAAGTATGCAGCCTCTAAGTTTACAGACTTAATTGATCATTATATTGCTGATGACAATGCTGAGAATATTGATTTTTCCTTAAATATTGAAACTATTGTGGCATATCAAAACTTTGATGACATACTAAGTCTCAAGAATATTGGTAATATATCAGGTATTACTGTTGGTAGAGTTGATATGATAGGATCTATGGGGCTTGACAGAGGGGAAATAAATACTTCAAAAAAGGTGGAGGATATTTGCAGGGATATTTTAATTAAGTCCAAAAGAAAATCTTTAAAGACAGCATTGGGCGGAGGTGTTTCAATAGAATCATCTTCTTTTATTAGCAGTTTGAATGATGATGGCTTGCTGGATAAATTTGAGACAAGAAAAGTGGTATTTCCTTCAGAGTCTATTAGATTTGGCCAAGAGGCGATATTGAAGGCAGTAGAGTTTGAATTGCTATGGCTAGAAGGAAAGCAGCGCTTTTATTCCTTGATTAAAAATGAAGACCTATCTAGAATAGAAATGTTGAGGGGTAGGCTTAATGGGTAAAAAGGTATTAATTACAGGCGGATCTGGAAATATTGGCTCAAGTATTGTTAGGAAATTTTCAAGTGATGAGTATGAAGTATTCTCACCTTCTCATCAGGATTTAAATTTGAGTAATGTTAGCTCTATCAAGGATTATTTTTACCATAACAATGACTTTGACATCCTAATAAATAATGCCGGAATTAATGAAATATCAAATTTTCATGACTTTTCTATTGAGTCGATACAGGATGCTGTAATGATTAACTTAACATCCCCTGCCCTTTTGTCTAAATATGTTTTGCCACATATGGTAAAAAATGAATGGGGCAGAATAGTTAATATTTCATCAATTTACTCTAAAATTAGTCGCCCAAAGCGTGCCTTATACACAATGACTAAATCAGGGTTGGATGGCCTTACTATTGGACTGGCAAATGAATATGCTCAGAAAGGAGTTTTAGTTAACTCTATCCTCCCTGGCTTTGTAGATACTGAATTAACTAGAAAAAATAATAATTCTGATGAAATTAATAAATTATGCTTGGAGAGAATTCCTGTTGGCCGCATGTCCACTATCGATGAAGTTTCAGATTTTGTATATCATTTAGGATCTTCGAGAAATACATATATTACAGGACAAACTATTGCGGTTGATGGAGGAGTTTTAACACTATAAATTATGAGAGATCAAATAAATATTACATCTGAAATTAAAGATTACACAGTGATTTTTGCAAAAACAATAGATGGATTGATCGATGACATTTTGGATAAAAATGCTTTTTATATTATCGATAAAAAAGTAAATGAATTGTATCCGACAATTCTACAAAATGTGGACGGGTATAGGATATTAACTCTAACTTCAAATGAAGAGTTAAAAACACTTATTGGCGCTGAAGAGATTTTTGATTTTTTTATCAAAAACAATATTAATAAGCAATCTAAAATTATCGCACTTGGTGGCGGAGTGATACAGGATGTTGTCACTTTAGCAACACATATATTCCATCGAGGGCTCAGCTGGACGTACGTACCCACAACGTTGTTAGCAATGTCTGATAGCTGTATTGGGGCGAAGTCTGCAATTAATTATAAAGGGGTGAAAAATCCATTGGGAGTCTTTCATCCTCCTGGAGATATTTTTTTGTATCCAGGGCTTATTCAAACATTAAGCTATTCTGACTTATTATCTGGTTATGGTGAGGTTATAAAACTTGGACTTATTGGTAATAAAAACACCAGCCTAATGCTTAATATAAACTCTGTAGGATTGGTTGCTAAAAATAATACCAATACAGACATGCTAGAAGTATTGGTTAAATCATCGTTAATGACAAAAAAAACTTATATCGAAGAGGATGAGTTTGATCTTGGAGTTAGAAGGATTCTTAACTATGGCCATACATTTGGACATGCGTTAGAAAGTGTAATGAACAATAAGATTCCACACGGTCAAGCTGTAGTAATAGGAATCGATATTGTGAATTATATTTCGTATAGATTAGGATTCTTACCTGAAAATATATTTAGAGAGTGCAGATGTTACTATGATAAGCTTTATTCTGACTGCTCATTAGTTTCATTCGAGGTGTGTCTACTGCTCGATAGAATAAAAAATGATAAAAAGACATCTAATGGGGATATATTGCTAGCATTAATGAGGTCTCCAGGAGACTTCTTTCTTAAGCGCGTTTCAATAGATGGGGAGTTGCACGCTTTGTTTGTTAGCTATCTTGATAATGAGAATATATTTAAATTAAAAGGTTATTGATATCAACTTAATATGAATAAGAGTATAGAGAATGATTTAAAGTCAATTCTAACCAATGCAAAAAGTGATTTTTTCTCATTGAAGAATTCTAGAATTTTCATTACAGGAGGTACAGGGTTTATCGGAACATGGATTCTTGAATCCTTGAATTATGCAAATAGAGAATTAGATCTTAACATTTTAGTGACAGTCCTTTCTCGTAATCCAAAAGCATTTCTTGCTAAAAATCCACATTTTAAAAATAATCTGCATATTAACTTTATTAAGGGCAGCATACTAAATCTAAAAGAAGTTAATGAAGAATATACACACTTGATTCATGCTGCTACTGATGCTAGTGCCGAGCTTAATGAAAACAATCCAAGGAAAATGTTTGATACAGTAGTTTACGGCACTCAAAATGCACTAGATTTCGCTGTAAAAAAAAATATTAGTCGCGTATTATTTCTTAGCTCTGGCGCCATTTATGGTCAGCAGCCTTGGGAAATGGAGCACATATCTGAAGAGTGGACCGGTTCATTGGATTGCACCAATCCAATGAATACTTACGCCGAAGCAAAGCGTGCTGCTGAAATGCTGTGCTCTATATATGAAAAGCAGTATGGACTAAATATCTCAATAGCCAGAATTTTTGCCCTATTGGGTCCTTTTCTACCTATAGACACACACTTTGCTGCTGGAAATTTTATTAAAGATGCTATAGAGGGGAAGCCGATCATAGTAAAGGGTAATGGCTTGCCATGTCGCTCGTATCTTTATGCATCTGATCTAACTATTTGGCTGTGGCGTATGCTTGTGCGTGCAGAATCTGGAAAAATATATAATGTGGGCTCGGATGAATCAATATCTATTGGTGACTTAGCAAGAAGGACTTCTGAAACACTTGGGAATGGTCAGTATACTATTTTAAATAAAGAGGATAAAGGGTGGAATCTTGGACGTTATGTTCCGGATACATCTATGATAAAAATGGAGTTAAATGTATCAAGACTAGTTTCATTGGATGAAGCAATATATAAGACAGCATATTGGAATGGGTGGAGAGGAGAATGAGTACAAAGTTATCAGACTATGTTGCTCAAAAGGTTTTTGAGCTAGGTATAAAAAATGTTTTTATGGTCACCGGAGGTGGCGCTATGCATTTAAATCATTCTCTTGGCAGTCATGAAAAAATCAAGTGCACCTTTAATCATCATGAGCAAGCATGTGCAATTGCTGCTGAAGCTTATTATAGGTGTACAAATAAATTAGCACTTGTTAATGTAACTTCAGGCCCTGGATGTACAAATGCAATAACTGGCGTATATGGAGCATTTGTCGACTCAATAGGTATGGTAGTTATTTCAGGGCAAGTGAAATATGAGACCACAGTTAGGAGTACTGGACTTCCACTTCGGCAGTATGGGGATCAGGAGTTAGACATAGAGCCTCTTGCAACCCCTATTACAAAATATTGCGTCATGATAACGGACCCTGGAACAATTCGATACCATTTAGAAAAGGCATTTTATTTGGCAGTATCAGGTCGTCCCGGCCCATGTTGGCTGGATATACCTTTAAATGTACAAGCTGCAGAGATAGAGCCTGAGATGTTACTCGGGTTTAATCCAAATGAATTGGATGAGCTTTGGAATCGCACCAATATTAATGATAGTATTAAAAGTATTTTAATAAAGCTTTCTAAAGCTAAAAGGCCTGTAGTTTTTGCTGGTAGCGGCGTTAGACTAAGCGGCTGCCATAAAGAATTTATTAAGTTAATTGATAAACTAGGGATTCCTGTTGTAACCGGCTGGAATGCTCACGATGTGATTTGGAATGAGCACCAAAATTATATTGGACGCCCAGGTACGATTGGTGACAGGGCGGGTAATTTCGCAGTGCAAAACTCCGATCTTTTACTTATACTTGGTAGTCGTCTTAATATTAGGCAAGTTAGTTATAATTGGCAGTCTTTTGCAAGAGAGGCTTATAAGATATGGATTGATATAGATGAAAATGAGCTTAAAAAGCCTAATGTAAAGCCAGATATGCTTATACATGCAAATCTATCAGATTTTTTACCAGCACTCTCTGTGCATCCTTACGTGGGTGCTACTGAATCTCATAAAGAGTGGTTGGCGTGGTGTAAAAAACGCCAAGAAAAGTATCCTGTTGTGTTGCCAGAATACTGGAATAACGAAAAAGTTAACCCTTACTGCTTTATGGAAGGGCTGTTCTTACAGTTGAAAGAAGATCAAGTGGTTGTTACTGCGAATGGTAGCGCTTGTGTAGTTAGCTTTCAAGTGGCTAAATTGAAACCTGGGCAGAGACTATGGACAAATTCTGGTTGCGCAACTATGGGCTATGATTTGCCGGCAGCGATTGGTGTCAGCATGGCTAGACCTGATGAGAGCATTGTTTGTCTAGCTGGTGACGGAAGTATAATGATGAATTTACAAGAGTTACAGACTATTGTTGGCAACAATCTACCAATTAAAATATTTATTTTAAATAATAGTGGGTATGTTTCAATATTTCAGACTCATAAAAATTTTTTTGGGAGGGAGATTGGTGGCGGTCCAAAAAGTGGAGTCACCTTTCCTAAGTTTAAACATATAAGCGAAGCATTTGGCCTACCTTATGTTTGTTGCGATAGCCATAAGGATATTGTATCTGCAGTTCAAAGCACTCTCAGTATAGATGGTCCTGCAATTTGTGAAGTAATAATCGATGAGACGGTTATTTTTGCGCCCAAATTAAGCGCAAAACAACTACCCGATGGAAAAATTGTATCTCCACCATTAGAGGATCTTTCTCCCTTTCTTTCTAAAGATGAGCTTTTGTCAAATATGCTTATAGAGGACACCAGCAAGAAATGAATATTGCATTTAATATACGCAAAGCAACGCTTAAGTCTTTTTTTGAAAAGCACAATACTAAAGTGAGGTTTTTTTTAGCAGGTGTTTTGAATACAACTATTGGTCTTTTAACTTACCCTTTGCTTTATATATCTCTAGAATCATACGACCTGCATTATTTAACCATTTTGGTTATTACTTATATAATAACAATTACAATCTCCTTCTTATCTAATAAGCTTTTTGTCTTTAAGACAGAGGGAAGATATTTAATAGAATTTAGTAAATTCTTTACTTTCCATTTTGTGCATTTTTTGATAAATCTTGCGATACTGCCAATCATGGTAGAGTATGCTAATATGAATCCAATTTATGCACAGCCAATTTTTGCCATAATTGTGATTGTATCAAGTTATTTTTGGCATAAAAATATTACATTTTCACACAAATCGTAAATCTATGAACAAAGTAAATATAGTTTTAGAGATTATTTCTCGTAAAAATATCTTTTCAAAATATTTATGGTTTAGAGAAAAGCCATGGAATGTTATCTTTAATAAGAGGAAGCTATAGTATGCAAAAAAAATTATTAAGTATTGTGACACCTTGCTATAACGAAGAGCAAAATATATATGAATTATATAGTCGAATTATAGAAGTTATAAATACAATCCCGAAATATGATTTTGAAATAATAGTGATTGACAACAGTTCCACAGATGGCTCATTGGAGATATTGAAAAATCTGGCAAGCATGGATAAAAGACTCAAGGTTATTGAAAATATGCGTAATTTTGGACATATAAGATCTCCATACTATGGAATTCTTGCATCTTCTGGTGAGGCAACTATCTATCTTGCATCTGATCTACAAGATCCGCCAGAAAAAATACCAGAATTTATTAAATGGTGGGAGGAAGGTTATAAGCTTGTACAGGGTGTTAAACCCGAAAGTAAGTCATCTGTATTATTTCATTTTATAAGAAAATATTATTATAGAACTCTAGATAAAATTTCTGATACTCCACTATTGAATGATGCCACAGGTTTTGGGCTTTATGACAAGGAAGTTCTTAATCAATTAAGAATGATAAATGATCCATACCCATATTTAAGAGGTTTGATTTGTGAACTTGGATATAAAATAAAGAAGGTAGAGTTTGTTCAAGATGCCAGAAAAAGAGGAATTACAAAAAATAATTTATATACGCTTTTTGATATAGGCATGTTAGGAGTTGTCAACCATTCAAAACTTCCTCTTAGAATTGCATCCTTTTCTGGTTTAGCATTAGGCTTGACAAGTATTTTAATTGCATTGGTGTATTTTATAATGAAAATTATATATTGGGATTCCTTTGCTATGGGTATGGCGCCATTAATTATCGGGATATTCTTCATATTTGGAGTATTGATGATTTCCATTGGAATACTTGGTGAATATGTTATTTCAATGCATAGATATCTTCAAAATCGTCCTATAGTGGTAGAGAAGCAGAGGATTAACTTTTAAAAAAAAAGAGGGTGATTATGAGTACAGAGTATTTAAATAGGGCATGCCCAATATGCAATTCCACAGATGTAGATGAGAAAGAGGTTCAGTCAAAAATAAAATCAGAAAACCTTACTTTAGAAGAATTAAGACCTTACTGGAATGGATTTTTCAAAAATAAAATTTTTTTTACTTATCAGAGGTGTTCATCATGTGGTTTATTATATGCAAAAAATTTCTTTAAGAAAAATCAGCTCGATGACTTATATTCAAATATGCCAGACAACACTGCAGGCGTGTCGATAAATTCTTTACAGAAAACTCAGGATGCTTATTATGAGCTAATGAAAAAAGATATAGATGATAAGGGCTCGTATCTTGAGCTGGGCCCTGATATTGGATTACTTACAAAGCATATTGTTAGAAAAAATGCCTTTGACAAGGTGCATTTAATGGAACCTAATAAGGGAGTATGGGAACAATTGAGAGGTGTTGACAATAGTCAAGAGTTCTTGATTAGTAGTGCCACTGATGATTTTAGTGAAATTGAGAATTCTAAACTTTCTTTGGTAGTTATGATACATGGCCCTGATCATTTTATTAATCCTGTAGACACCCTTAAGAATTTGAAATTAAAGATGAAAAAAAATGGAGTAGTAGTATTTGTTAATCACGATGAGTCATCGATAATAGCAAGAATGACTGGTTCTAATTGGCCTGCGTATTGCATGCAACATCCACAACTATTTAATTCTAAAACAATAACCGAACTTTTCAAAGTATCAGGCTTTAAAGTGAAACATATTTATAAAACAAAAAATTATTTCCCGGTTTCATATCTCATTAAACATGGTTTATGGGCATTAGGGTTTAAAGTAGATTTTAATTTCAATAATAATTTTGAAATTGGACTAAAGTTAGGGAATATTATGACTATTGCAACCTTGGAGTAGGAGGTGATAAAGGTGGATCGGTTTTTAGTGGATTCAAGATTGCGTATGTGTCATCCAAATGGTTCGCAAGCTAAAAGGTTTAAGTTAATAGTTGCGTGCCAGGAAATAGTCAAAAATGGGGGTGATTGCATAAATAGAGCAACTAAAAGACTGTCACTATATTTTTACCGATGTATCCGATCTTGAGTGTATTTATGAATAGTAAAAATTATTTTCTATTATCAACTTTTGCCTTTATGCAAATAATTGTTGTTATATATTATATATATTATAGTTTGGAGTATGGTTACCTTCCAAGTCCGTTTATAAATGATAAGTCAAATAGTTTTATGGATTTATACAATACAATGTGCTGGTCGTCCAGGGGTGAGTATTACTCAATATGGAGTTCAGTCTATCCACCTATAAATTTCTTGCTTTTACAGATGTTACAGGGTGTATTTTCTTTAGATGTTTGCTCCGGTAGTGCAGAGGTTTATCGAGCAGACTACATTTGGTTAATGTCAATGTACTTTTTAATGGTATTTTTACTTCCATTTTTCATAATAAGGGCGAGTGGTAATTATAATATTTCACCCGATAAATACACCATACAAAAAATATTATTGTACGTTATTATTATTTTATCCCCATCTGTCTTATTTACACTTGAAAGAGGTAATCTTATTTTTTTAAGTGTTTTAGTTTTAGTTTACTTGCTTAGCGTGAAATCTGAAAAACATAAAGTGCTTTTAATTGCATTACTTATCAATTTGAAGCCATATTTTTTACTTCTAAGTATATATTACCTGGCAAGGAGAGATTTTAAGAATTTTTTTAGGGTTGTTACCTTCTCAGGATTAATTTTTATCGTTACTGGAGCTTTATTAGAGGAAAATTATTGGTTATTTTTTTATAATATTATTGGCTTTTCTGGACATGAATCTCTTTTTTCTAATCGAGAAGTTTTATCATTCCCTTCAAGCGTTTCATCCTTTTCATATGTTTTATCTTCCCAGGACTCTTTTCTTACTTTTTTAAATATAAGCTCAGATTTTGTGTCTATAATAATCGATTTAACAAAATATACACTTCTTATAATCGCAGTTATTATTTACCTTAAAAATGGAAAATTTTTAAATGTGCAAGAGGGTTTTTTTTACTTAATCATAATAATAACGAATTTAGGTATATCAGTCGGTGGCTACTCACTATTGCTTTACTTGCCTTTTTTGCCTTATATATTCATATTGCGTAAGGACTTACCGACCTATAATATAGTTTTGGTATTATTTATGGTATTTTTAAACTCTTCAATGTTAGATTTAGTAAATTTGTATAGTCAGAATATTGGGGCACAGTTTTCTTTTTTGGCTAATAGGATGGTTGAGGTAGATTGGTCTATAACTTTAGGAAGTGCCTTGAGGCCAGTTTTAAATATGTTGTTATTTATTTTTGTCATTTACAGAGTAAATAAAAATAAAAATATATTATAAAAGGTAATTTAAATTTAATTTAAAAAAAGGATACAAGTAATGAGTATATCTAAGTTGTTACGTTATAAATTTTCATATTTTGGTTTAGCGTTTGGTATTATTCTTGGCGTTTTCTTAACTTCTTTCATACCAGGAAAATGGGAGTCTGTAGTTGTATTAAATGTCAGCGATTCACTTATCTCTATTTCAAAAACAAAAAGTTTTTTATCTGCTGCTAGTAAAGAATCATGCGCACCAGGACTAGTAAAATCATTAAATGTAAAAAATAATCGAAATATGAGAGGCTACCGTTTAGCTGATGAATACTATAAATTGAGTATCTTAGCAGACTCTCAAAAAGAAGCATCATGCTATATGGAAGCAGTGACTACAACGCTTGAACAAATTAGAAAAAGACAAAATAATGCTAGACTCAGTAATATTAAAATGTTAATTAGAAATTATAATAGTTTAACTCCTCCTAAGTCCTTCACTT
>Ga0066607_1001654_pt1 | contig 9937 bp, 6 predicted proteins | sample SaaInlV_DNA_120m_FD_60384 | JGI IMG/M metagenome (GOLD analysis project Ga0066607, IMG submission 60384) | Marine microbial communities from expanding oxygen minimum zones in the Saanich Inlet - SI075_LV_DNA_120m | ecosystem: Environmental > Aquatic > Marine > Unclassified | place: British... | reverse complement strand
GTACAGTAAGGATGGGGAAGACTTCCTGACCAATAACTCAAGCATTATGGCTTTTGGTGTGCCAGGAACAGTTTCTGGTCTGTTAAAACTACACAGACAGGAAGGAGTGCTAGATCTAGCCGAAGTCCTTCAGCCTGCAATCAAATACGCCAGAGATGGTTTTGTTGTGAGTGAGAAATTTGCTGATATGATTATGTCCAATTATGAAAAAATATCAATGAACGAGGGCACTTCAGGTCATTTCTTGATTGACGGCTTACCCGCTATGGAGGGGGAGCTGATCAAGAATGAAGAGCTAGCTAAGTGCTATGAAGAGATAGCAGAAAATGGCATGAACGGATATTACAAAGGGGAGGTAGCTGCATCCTTAGTAAATACTGTCCAGAAATATGGTGGCTCCTTATCGATAAGAGACCTGAAAAAATACAAAACCCATAAAAAGAAACCAGTATCAGGTAGTTATCGAGGCTACAAAATATTTTCGGCACCGGCACCGGCTGGCGGGACTCAGGTCATCCAATTACTTAGTATCCTTGAAAATTATGACGTGAGTAAATACAAACCAGGAGATGCTGAGTATTTACATCTTATCGCAGAGGCCATGAAAATGGTATATGTGGACAAAAGTGCAATTATGGGAGACCCAGACTTTGTTGATGTCCCTGTTGATCAATTATTGAGCAAATCCCATATTGAATATCAAAGTAACTTAATTGACCCATCAAAAGCCAAGTATGATTATAAATATTCACTCCCTTTTGAAGAAGAATCAGGCAGTACCACCCATTTTTCAATTATTGATAAAGAAGGGAATATGCTTGCTTTAACACAAAGTATTAACCATTGGTTTGGGACAGGAATATCAGATCAAAAATACGGAATTCTCTTGAATGATCATTTGAAGGACTTTGCGAAAGATGAAAACTCCCCAAATGCTCTGGAACCCGGAAAACGCCCCGCTAGTAGTATAGCACCCACACTGATTCTAAAGGGTAAGGAGCCATTCCTCTCTATTGGAACACCGGGGGCAACACGGATTATCTCTGCTTTGGTACAGATTATTGTGAATATCATCGATTTTGAGATGGATATTGATGAAGCAATTGAGGCACCTAGGATTCATGCTCTTGGGGAGAAACTATACATGGAGAACAGGTTCTCTGAATCTACCCAAGATAATTTGAAATCATATGGTCACGAGCTTGTTATAAAAAGTGCTTATGATAACTACTTTGGTGGAGCTCAAGGCATTATGAAGGACAATCAGGATTCTACATTGAAGGGTGGGGCTGATTCTCGTAGAGATGGGAATGTTTTAGGGTATTAGTAAGGTACTATCATGAAAAAAAGAATATTATTAACGATTTGTGTGTTTTCATTCATTCTGCTACAGAGCTGTGCCTCAAGTTCTCAGGAGAATATAGTCGAGGAGCCATTGAGCAACTTTTTTGATAAGGACTCGGTAGTAATTCTGGTAACCGATTCCGGTCTTGGTGGACTTTCGGTTGCAGCCAATGTGGCAAAACGGATGGATTCGCTGGGTATTTTTAGTTCTGCCCAAGTCATCTTCTTCAATACCCAACCAAGTAAAGAACAAGGCTATAATTCAATGAAGACTGCAGAGCAGAAGATAGCGGTCTTTAATAGTGCTCTTGAGGCCATGGCAACTAATTTTAAACCTGATATCCTATTGGTGGCATGTAACACTCTCTCAGTGCTTTATGAGTATACCGACTTTAGCAAACGCAATTCAATCCCCGTAATTGGAGTTGTTGAAGCTGGTATAAAGCTCATGGAGGAAGCAAATCAGAAAAATGAGAATACTTCAATCCTACTCTTTGCTACGAGAACAACAGTTAATCAAGATTCGCACAGGGAAGGCTTGGCAAAATTGGGATTAGACCCAGAACAGGTTATCACACAATCCTGTCCTAGTTTAGCCGGAGCGATAGAGCGTGGTACACATAGTACTGAAACCGATAGCCTGGTTGAACTGTACACAAAAAATGCTATTGCAAATCTTCCAGAAGGAACCGATGAGGTTTACGTCAGTCTAAATTGTACTCACTACCCATACGTTAAAGATTTATTTCGTGAAAAAATTGAGAGTGAAGGTTTGAGTGTGGCTGAGGTCCTTGACCCAAATCCATATATGGCAGATATATTGTTTCCGGAAAAATATATAAACAGAATTACTGATCCTGAAGTAACTGTTTATGTTCTATCCCAACCAGTGTTGGATGATGACCGAATAGCCTCTATTAGACCTCTGATCAAAAAAGTGTCACCAATGACCGCAGAAGCGCTGGAAAATTGGGATTTCGATCCTCAATTCTTTGAGTGGGAGTCAATCGTAAATGCTGAGTGACACAGGCACGAAATCTACTTGATGGGATCATGACTTTTATCCTGATATTACCGCTAATACTGATTGCAGTACTGGTGCTGGAAAAGCTATGGCATAAGAGCAGAATTGGTCGAATCCCATTGAGAGTATCAGTAAATGGAACCAGGGGGAAATCATCGGTAACTGAATACATCGTGGCTGGTTTGTCAGCGGCAGGTAAACGTCCACTGGGTAAAATAACGGGTACAGAGCCCCTACTATTAATGCCTGGTGGTGAGAGACAAAGTATCAAACGCCGGGGAAATCCACGTATTCAAGAGCAAATGAAAGTGGTTTATCTCGCCGCGAAAGAAGGTGTGGATACTCTTGTTGCTGAATGTATGGCAGTTACTCCAGAATATCAGAAAATAGATGCCCGTATTATTTGTCCTCAGGTTTATGTCATAACCAATATTCTGGATGATCACAGAGAGCAGTACGGGGGAAATCTGGAATTATATGCAGAAGCCATCTGTGCAGCCATCCCATCTAATGCCACAGTTGTAACCTGTGAACAGACCCATCTCCCACAAATACGGCAGGTGTCTAAAGAGCACAATAGCCAGGTTATAGTTCCTCAAATAATGGATAATACAGATCTCCATCCAGATATATATCGGGCAAACCTGGAGATGGCTTTAGAAGTATGTGTACTTGCTGGTGTTGATCGCAATGTGGCAAAAGAGGGTATTCTTGTCAGTGTTAAAACTTCAAATAAACCGGCTGGTAAAAGGATGAAGCATGGCGTACGGCTGATCAATGGCTTAGCTGTAAATGATACAAGCTCTGCAGAAAAATTTCTACAGCGCAGGCAAGCTGAGCATGAGCACTCAATTATTCTATTACATACACGTAATGATCGCCCCTTGCGTACGATTCAGTTCTCAGAATGGATTGCTTCATTATCCGATATTGATAAAATCCTCCTGTCAGGATCTCATACTTTTGTAGCTCGACGAAAATTACAGAAAATGGGTGTCAAAGGGGAAAAGATCATCGAATTTGACCCGTTTCTCCCATCTATATTAGATGGGTTCTTTATTAAAGATGCAACAATCTATGGCTTTGGAAATACTGGTGATGGCGGAGTAGCAATGTGGAATAATTTGGAACGAGTCTTCGAGACTCAACAAGCTTAATTATGATAGCAGAAGCATTTTTTATTGGCTTGATGGTTGGCTTCATTTACTACGAGGCAGCGGGTGTGTCTCCCGGAGGTGTGATTGCACCAGCATATCTTGCACTTTACATTCACGAACCCACTCAAATTGTACTCACATTAGTTGTGGCTACCCTGACTTGGGGAACCATCAGCTTACTGATGCCATACCTCTTGTTATATGGACGTCGAAAAATGTTGCTGGCTCTCGTTCTTGGATTTGTCTACGGCGTACTAATCAACCGCGGGCTTGGGTTTGGCTCGTATCTACCACATGCGATCCACTCAATCGGATACCTTATTCCCGGATTAATCGCTTCTGAAATGGTGCGCCAGAAAGTCTTGCCAACACTTACCAGTCTAGGCATTGTTATGTCATTTGTATACTTAGTCCTATTAATCATCCCCTAATGGTATTCTCACGTAACACGAGACTGATATTTGGCTTGGTAGTGGCAGTCTTCTTGATCGTCTTCTCCTTAACTGTAGTGCACAACCCATCGTTGCGAAATAATGCTGAGCAGATGTATGAGGCACGCGACTTAGCGACGAAGTGGTTGACCATCATCGACCTGCAAAAGCAGAGTAGGGGAATTGTTGGGGGGCTTGAATCTACCATTCAATTCAAAAATCTACTGGGAGAGGAATATACACCTGTCACGACCACGCTGGGTTCTCCTGAAGCCAAAGAATTATCCACCAACCCCGATTTCTCTGCTTTGGTTGTCCGGTTGTTACAGGAAGCAGGGGTTGACTCTACGAAGCGAGTTGGAGTGACTATCAGTGGCTCTTTCCCTGCCTTGAGTATCTCAACCTTAGCAGCGTTACAAACTTTGAAAATAGATGCCGTCATCTTCAGTTCTTTAGGGGCATCATCCTATGGTGCTAATCAACCAGGTGCGCTCTGGATCGACTATGAACAATGGCTGAGAGACAGCGGTGAATTGAGATTTCAATCACGCTTAGTGACTTATGGAGGCGAAAATGACAATGGCTCGGCCATTTATCCTGAAGGGTTAGAGATGATGAATTCGTCTCTCAAAGAATTTCCCAATCTACTGTATGTCCCCTCATCCTTAGAAGAATCAGTTGTCTCTAAAGCATTAATATTAAATAATGAAAAAATCAGTTTACTGATCAATATCGGTGGCAACCAAGCCAGTTTAGGAGGCTGTGGCCATTCAAGGCAAATCCCTCCCGGCTTAAATTATCACTTACCTGATTGTGACCATTCAAATCGGGGATTGATCCTAGAATTGAACGCCCAGGGAATTCCAACGATACAACTATTGAACATTCGGGAGCTAGCAATAGAGTATGGTATTAAAAGCCCCTATGATGAAAATTTCAATACCTCAGAACATTTATATTTTGAATATGAGACGAACAAAGCATATGTAGTTATTGCACTCTTATTGTTATCTTTGAGTGTATGGTGGATAAGGTTGGCAAAGGATTAAAGCAGGGGCCTAGGCAATGAAAACAAAACATCTGAAAGTATTTATTTTGCTCAGCATAGCTTTTACCTCTGTTATACTTGCTCAAACATACGAACCAGGGCTGGTGTATTATGGTCGCAACAATTATGTGGAGTACTACCCCGGTGATCTAGCTCTGGTTTTTACTGCTCCACACGGAGGAAGTTTAACACCGTCTGAGATTCCAGACCGTACTTACGGCACAACAGTAACAGACTTATATACCAAAGAAACTACTATATCTATCCGTGATGCAGTTTTTGAGGCTACAGGTAAGTACCCCCACATAATCATATCAAATCTCAAGCGTATTAAGCTAGATCCCAATCGCGAGATCGTGGAAGGTGCTCAGGGAAACCAATGGGCTGAACAAGCCTGGAATGAATACCATACTTTTATTGAGATCGCAGAGGATTCCATGGAAGCACAGTATGGAAAAGGATTCCTGGTGGATATCCACGGTCATGGTCATACGATTCAGCGCTTAGAATTAGGCTATCTACTATCATCCTCAACACTTATGCGGACTGATTCTGAGCTGAATACCTATGCCTCGACAAGCAGTATCCGCGCCTTGGCTGAGCAATCAGACCTGAGCTTTTCTGACCTTGTCAGGGGAGCCAACAGTCTTGGAGCTCTCTTTGAGGATCAGGGAATCTCGGCGGTTCCCAGTCTCTTTCAACCTGATCCAGGTGAAGGGAATCTATATTTCAGTGGGGGTTATACCACATCACGACATGGTTCCAGTGGAGGTGGCAATATCAATGCGGTTCAAATTGAGGCTTATAGGGTAGGTTTACGAGATACGGATGCGAATCGTCAGAACTATGCGGAAGCGATCACGGATGTATTTGATGAATATTTCCGTGTACACTATGACTGGGATGGCATAGTAACCGGTGTCCAGCCTGAACCATTGGTAATTGAGGGGTTTTATTTAGCACAAAACTTTCCAAATCCATTCAATTCAAGCACTACAATTCATTATGGATTATCACAGAAATCGGCTGTATCAATAATTATCTACGATGTACTAGGCAATACGGTAAAAACTATAGACGCTGGTGCCAAGCACGTCGGGACGTATGAATATACCTGGAACGGAACGAACGTCTCGGGAAATCCGGTAAGCACGGGAGTGTATTTTGCTCGATTGCAGGTTGGGGAGTACAATCAGACAATCAAGATGCTGTATCTCAAATAACTGGAAAGAAATGTGGTAAGATTGAAAGCCCTGGACAATGTCTGGGGCTTCTTTTTGCCATAATGGCAGGTAGCAATAACCTTCCATTTTGAGCCGGATAGTGGTATAAGGGAAGCTGTGTAAACTTGGATAGATTTAATTCACTGATACACAGTATCCACTGTGGCATGAATGGGGCTATCTGTCTTTTAGCATCTATAAAAAGTGAGCAAGTACGCTAGTATTGTATTGCATTAACTTTGAAGTTGAGTTCGGGTGAACTACATTTCCACCTGATTAATAAACACAGGAGAGAAATGATGGCCAGATGGTCAATAGAATGTAGGAAAATTTATTCTGCATGATACGTAAGACTATGGTAATGAGCCTACTCTTCCTGTTCAGTACTGCCATGGGGCAGACATGGCACATCGTTCAATCACCCACACATCAAAATTTTGCCCGCATGGACATGGTTAATGATTCCCTGGGCTGGGCAGTTTCCTACGATGGCCTCGTCATCCAATTCGATGGCTACTCCTGGTATATCTCCGACTCATTGTCACAGCTCGGTCTGCACCGCTATCAAGGTCTTGAAAGAGGTGCAAAGCAATTAACAGATGCTGACCTCAATGATATTGAGATGGTGGATGAATCTCACGGCTGGGTCGCTTTGAATAATATTGATCTCGATTTCCACGCATTATTGAGTTTTGATAATGACCTTTGGAGCGCTCAACCTGTGATTCTCCCGCTTAAGGTCCGTGATATAGATTTTCTGAACAGCAGTTTTGGCATGGCAGTAGGTGATGACGGGGCCTATGAGTATACGAATGGGGAATGGCGACCTATTTATTTACCTGTGAATGTAGATTTTCGATCTGTAAAGATCCTGAGCAGGAAACACATTTTTCTCGTCGGGGAAAATGGAACAGTGCTGCAATATGATGGCACTTGGCAGTTGCTAGACTTTCCTAGTAAGGATCTGGTAAGAAACATGGACTTTCTCAATCCGGAGCTTGGCTGGTTTGTGGGCAACAATGGCACTATCATTCGCTATGATCATGGCGTACTGACCCGGGAATCCAACGTAACGAATGAACATCTTTGGGCTGTCGATATGATCTCAGACAGTCTTGGTTTCGCTGTAGGAAAGAATGGTGTGATTCTGGCATATGACGGGAATCAATGGGTCAAGTTGGAGCAATTGACAGATGCTGACCTCCATGATATTGAGATGCTGGATGCAGAGAATGGGTGGATCGTAGGTGCATGGGGAAACATTCTTCATTTCACCAGTGATCCACAAGGGACGCTCAGTAGCTACCCTAAATTCCTGTTCTACGACCAGATCCATGCTGGTAGCGGCAATCTCATGGACAGGATCGATGATATAGAAGGGGTTACTGTTGCAGATTTTAACGGTGATACACTACCCGACATATACCTTACCGGCTATCTCAAACTGAATCATTTGCTGATCAACCAGGGCGAGGGGTACTATCTGGATTACTCTATAGAATCGGGTACTGGAGGGAGTATTGAGACCCGGTCTACAGAACAAAAATTCGAACGCGGCTCCTTTGCTGCTGACTTTGATCGGGACGGAGATGTTGATATCATGGTGATTGGCAATATTGGCGCCACCAGATTATTGACCAATGATGGCTCCGCGATCTTCCGGGATAAAACTGCTGGAGCGGGACTACCTGATAATCTTGACATTATCAATGGTAGTCTTCTCGACTGCAATCAGGATGGATACCCTGATCTGGCACTAGTTGATAAGCGGAACGGATTAAGGCTTATTCTGAACACAGGTTATAATACCTTTCAAGAACAAGCCACCGGAATTCCTAATCTGGATAAAACTGGGATCAGAGCACTTGTAGCAGGAGATTTTGATCTGGATGATCATACGGACCTGTTGTTGTTCTTCTCAAGCGGTGATCCCATGTTATTGAGGAATAATGGCAAATCCTCCTGGTCCAGAAGTGATGATCCTATCATACGAGGTGAGATATCTACTTTTGTGAGTTCTGCGAGTGTCGCTGATTTTAACAGAGATGGATACAGCGATCTGTTTATTTGCTCAGAAGATGGAAGGGATGGGCTTTATCTCTATGACCAGGTCCAGGGATCATTTATTGACCATTCAAAAGAATGGGGAATGATCCAGGGAGGGAAGAGCTACACTGCCATTACAGGAGACTTTGATCTTGATGGAGACGTGGATGTGCTGGTCTCGCGCGCAGAATCGGATTTGCTATATCTGAATACGGGAGCTGGTTCTTTCGAAGAGACTTCTCAATCTGAAATCTATTCGAAAAGCGGGTATCTCAGTGGATTCAATACGGGTGGTTCTAGCTTGGATATTGACCTGGATGGCGATATTGACCTGGTGGTCGGCAATAGGGGCTATTGGTCCTCACTGCTCAAGAACTCCACGAACCACCGCAACTGGATATCGATAATCCTAAGAGGAAATGAAGACACCTATGAAGCACTAGGAGCAAAAGTTTGGATTCATGAAGCGGATACGGATACCCTCATTCACTATAAGGAATTGATTCCGGCCAATGGATATCATTCCCAGAACTGGGGCGTAGTGAATATAGGATTAGGCCAAGTCACCAAAATGACCATCACCGTTCGATTCCTGAATGGTGAAGAGATTAATCTGGAAGATGTCAGTGCCAATGATCTGCTCGTAATCTCACAGGGCAATATGACGCTCAGAGTAATCTATCAGATCAGCCGGGCGACGATGCAATTCTTACGTATTCCCATGATCCGCTTTGAGATTCTCAAAATATTATTGTTCATTATCGCCATTGCTTTATCGCTGAAATTTATTGAAAGTAGATACGAGTGGCGTTACTCTCACATGGCAACGTACCTGCTGGGATCAGTAGTCATATATTCAAGTCTGACCTTTCCATTTTTTCAATCAGGGAACATCATGTACCATGCTCTGCCATTCATAGTTTTAATATTAGTTCTTCTGGTCCTGATCTCGGTGAGTGAGCAGATACGCAAAAAAACAGTAAGACAAAAATTGATACAGTTAAAACTAAATGAGACCGGAACAGTATTAACAAATAACACGGACATCAATAAGATTCTTTCGATAGTAATTAAAACTATCCGTTTTCTATATGCATATAAGTTCGCTGCTATCTATCTATATTATCCGTTTGGGAATTATTTTCTGTGCCATCGAATGGACCGTATCAAAATAAAACGGCATGAATTGCAGTTTTCCATGGATCGAGGAGCGGTCAGGAAAATGATGGGAATGAAAACCCCGGTGACCAGGTTACATTATTCATCAGTGATACCGAACTTGGAGATATTTAATGATCAGGTGCTCCTTTTTCCCCTTGGGCGAAAGCGTGAATGTTTGGGCTTATTGATCCTGTGTAAGAACTCTGTCTCTGATGAGATAAGTGACGGCACTCTCCATCATATTCACAACCTGCTCTTGCAATTCACAAACTCCATCAGGAACTTTCGTAGTCTCGAACAGGTCCAGGATCAACAACAGTTGAATGCCATAGGCACATTCTCAAGCAGCGTCTTGCACGACTTGAAGAATCCTGTGGACGGTATGCGACTCATCATTGAAGAATTGAAGAACGAAACTGCGGCGAATTGTAAGTCGTCAAAGTAATTCGGACAAGATCGCTTAAAAAATAAGAGACACTTTCCGGGCCTCCAACATATTAAGC
>Ga0066607_1001631_pt1 | contig 9987 bp, 9 predicted proteins | sample SaaInlV_DNA_120m_FD_60384 | JGI IMG/M metagenome (GOLD analysis project Ga0066607, IMG submission 60384) | Marine microbial communities from expanding oxygen minimum zones in the Saanich Inlet - SI075_LV_DNA_120m | ecosystem: Environmental > Aquatic > Marine > Unclassified | place: British... | reverse complement strand
TGTAGAATGGATGAGGTTAATAGATATATTGACGCGATAGATCATCAAACAATAGAACATATTAATTTTATTTAATAAATTAATGGTTTGAGATATTAGAATATGAAAATTGGCATTGATTTAGACAATACTATTATATCGTATGACATTGCATTTCAAGTTGCAGCCTCTAATCGTGGATTGATTAATAGTGGTTATAAATACACGAAACAGGAAATCTCTGAAGAGATAAAAAATAGAGAAAATGGAGAAATTGAATGGCAAAAATTACAAGGATATGTATATGGGAAAGGAATTAAAGAGGCGAGCATTTTCCCCGGTGTATATAGATTTTTATGGAGATGTTATAAAAGAGGGATAACTGTAGAAATAGTAAGCCATAAAACGAAGTATGGGCATTTTGATGCAGAAAGATACCTGTTGAGACAGGCTGCAATTAAGTTTTTACAAGAGAATAAAATCTTGCAAAGTGATATTAATCTGATCGACAATATTACATTTACTGATACACAGATAGATAAGCTAAATTACATTGCAGATAATAATTTTGACTACTTTATTGATGATTTAGAAGACATAGTAAAATCAAAACAACTTACAAATGTTCAAACTATTTTTTTTAACGAAAAAAATGGTTATTTGTGGGATGAGATTAATAACTCTCTATTAAAGAATTGGACAGAAAAAGAGTTGCTGCAGGTGGCCAAAAAGATGCTACCAGAAAAAACCGTATCATTGGTAGAGAGGATAGAGGGTAGAGGTAATTCAGAAATAGTAAAAATAATTGCCGGTAATAACACATACATCTCTAAAATATATCCTCAATCAGGAGAGCATAATCGATTAGTGGCAGAGTATAACAGTCTAAAGTTACTGAATGAGCTATCTGTGCCATATCTACAGACACCCGTTGCTTATGATGATGGTTTAGGTATCGCGATATATAATTATATAGATGGTGAAAAAATCTATAATTATGGTAATGGCAACATCAAACAAATGTTATCGTTGCTATCTGTATTAAATTCGACACAGGCAAGAAATAAATTTTCTAATTTTAATTTGGCATCTAATGCATGTCTTAGTGGTTTAGATATAGAAGTTCAAATTAAAAATAGATTGAGAAGTCTTGAGGGTGCCACCAATACAGACATTGGCTTAAAATTATTTATACAAGATAAATTTACCCCAGCTTTCCACAAGGTGTTAATTTGGTCAAAGAAAAATTGGCCAAATAGTTACACTCAAAAATTATCACAATCTGATCGAGTTTTAAGCCCATCAGATTTCGGGTTTCATAATGCTATTAGAATTGAATCAGGTAAAATATTTTTTCACGATTTCGAGTACTTTGGATGGGATGACCCAGTAAAACTTATCGCAGATGTGACTCACCATGCGGCATTTGAGCTTTCAGTGGAGCATGAACGGTTTTGGCTGGATGGTTGCTTGGATATATATGGGAAATCTATTTTAGAAAGATATAAAGCCGCCTGGCCACTCTATGGGCTATCCTGGTGTTTAATAATATTAAACGAGTATAATGAATCCTTATGGGGGAGGCGCACTGCAGCCAATCGTGTATTGCAACATAAAAAAGAACATATATTGTTAACTCAGTTAGATAAAGCCAGGAAACAATTAAGCAAAGTTTTGGATAGGTATGAAACAATATAAACAATTACGAGATAATGCACTTAAACTCCGTCAGGATACATATAGCGCTTTTATTGAAACAGGTGAGGCGCATGTAGGTGGATCATTCTCTATGATTGAGACCTTTTTAGCACTACATGAAAAGGTTATGACAGGAGATGATAAATTCATTTTAAGCAAGGCTCACGCATCTTATCCTTATCAAATATATCTTAGAGAGCAAGGGTTTAACCCTGAAATCACCACACATCTAGAGCTAGATGAAAAAAATAGTATACACTGCACAACTGGTAGTTTGGGTCACGGCTTTCCAATGGCTGTAGGAATGGCATTAGCTAGAAAAAAGAGTAATAGAGCAGGAAAAATATATGTCATGGTAGGTGATGGCGAATGTCAAGAGGGCACAACATGGGAATCTTTGCTTATTGGTGCAAAATATCAGCTTGATAATTTAGTATTGCTGGTTGATTATAATAAAATACAAGCACTGGATAGCATACAAAATATATTACCATTAGATAATTTGTCTGTTAAATTTAAGGCCTTTAACTGGAGTGTCAAAGAGGTGTTGGATGGGCATGATTTTGAACAAATAATCGCTTCATTTAAAACGAATCACAATAAACAGAAGCCATTAGCAGTTATTTTTCATACAGTTAAGGGGAAAGGGGTTAAGGCTTTTGAAAATAGTGCAGATTGGCATGCTAGAAAGGTTAAAGGTGATGATATTGATATTGGTAAACAGGCATTGGGGCTGATATGAGACGATCTCTAGGGAAGGTGCTGGCTAAGTTAGCTGAAGAAGATGAAAATATTTATCTTATTGTTGGAGACATTGGGTTTAAGGTGTTTGATGAGTTTCAAGAAAAATTTCCACAAAGATTTATAAATATTGGGCTTTGTGAGCAAAGTATGATTAGTGTAGCAGCAGGAATGGCATTAGAAGGGTTAAAGCCATGGGTGTATACCATTACACCCTTTTTAATTGAAAGGCCGTTTGAACAAATAAAATTAGATATTGATCAACAAAATGTAGATGTTAATTTGGTTGGATTTGCAGATTATCCTACATTAGGACCAACTCATACTGAGCTAAATGCTAGAAAAACAATGTCTATGTTTAAAAATATACGATCATGGTTTCCAGAAGATAGTAAAGAGACAGAGTTGTGTTTGTATGAAGCGTACAAAAGCCCAGGACCAACATTTATCAGCCTAAAAACAGATAAACAGCTAGGATCTTCTCTAACAGGCAGGGAGTAATAGATTTTTTTGAAGCGTGTTTTGATATGAATTATATGAAAAAAATATTATTGTTAGGGGGTACTGGGAAAATGGGTAAAGCGCTAAACTATGCTTTATCTAAAGAGTACGATGTTATATCTGTTGGATCCAAAGATCTAAATATTAGGAATGAGATAGAAGTTAGAGAAATAATAAAAATTAATGCACCTGATGTAGTAATAAATACTGCTGCATTTTTGGGTGTAGATCCATGCGAACAAGAGCCTGTTAAGGCGTTTGAAATGAATATGTTACACCCTATGAGATTAGCTAAGATTTCAAATGAGTTTGATTTTTTGTTAGTGCATTTTAGTACAGATGCAGTATTTCCAGATATTGAAACAAATGATAGTTATGATGAATATAGCGATCCAGGTCCAGTTAATACATATGGTATGACAAAACTTGGTGGCGATACAATGGTGCAGGAAATTTCAAAAAGGCACTATATAATTAGAATTTCAATATTGTTTGGAGATAGTGACAAAAATAATCAATTTGTTGAGAAGATGCTCTCTAAAGTTAGTGGAGGGGCGAGTGAGATAAATATTGCGGACGATGTAATAGCTACACCATGCTATAGTAAAGATGTGGCATTATCTGTAAAAAATATAATTGAAAATGACATAGAGTATGGTTTATATCATGTTGTCAATGATGGCAAAGGTTCTTTATATGACCTAATGAAAGAAATATCTTGCTCTATGAAAGATTTGTCTGTTACTGTTAATAGGTCGTCACATAAGAAATTTCCAGCAATTGGTAAAAAAAATACAAATACCCCTAGCAACAAAGACCCAGTGTTAAACAAAGGTATTCATACAGATGCATGGACAGGCACATCAGTTAATACACTTTTCTGCAAAACACTTTTTACGGATGTTGATAGTTATAACAGTATGACAGTTTGCCCAGGATCGCATTTATATGGCTTGACTCCAGTAAAAAATAGATCTATTGATGAGAACATTATGAATATGGACCATATTAAAGAAGTAAATTTAGACCATCTAGAGGCTGGTGATGTGCTTGTATGGCACGCATTACTTTTGCATGGCACAACTGGTCAAAGTGATAAAAATACAAGAGTATCGGTAACCTCTAGATTTACATCAACGGAGACAGGCTTCAGTAGCCAAGAAAGATCATTGGGGTACAAAACCATTAGCGTTAGCCCCTTAAATCAAATTCTTAGATTGATTGGAAGCGACACATTGCAACCACTTAGGACCTATGGTGGTTATGTTGGTATTGATCGAAGGCTAGAAAAATTATATGGATATTCATCATATAAGGTAGATGAAGATTATTCTAAATATATCAAATAAGAGAGCAGTTAAAAATGGACAATAAACATTCTAAAAATAATAGTGATTATCTGTTAGCATTGGGAAGTATGATTAATTTGCTGGAAAGTCTAGAAAATAATGAGTCTTCAAGAGTAATGCATTTAGCAAAAAGGAGTTTTTTACATAGAGAGATTCCTTATTATGATAAATATCTAGATATTAACAAGTCCAATAAAAATGAAACACAAATAAATGAAATTAATTCTATTATTAATTCTATTAACAAAAACAGGCTGAATGGAGTAACTGAATACAAAACCTTGAAGCCGCTATTTAATCAATTGACTAAAAAACTATGAAACAGAAATTAAAACTTGAAATAGACTATATGTCTAGAGGGCAAGATGTTGTAAATAATATAATAAAAAACCAAGTTCAAGAAGTAGAGTCTTCAGGTTTGTTGGACTTTTCTATAAATCCAAGAGCTAATTTTCACCTTGATACTACGAAAATAGCCTTTCATAAAGAAAGAGTTGAGGCTTGGAAATCTGGAGAGAGAGTTGCTCCGATTACAATTGACATGGCGTTGACACAAAAGTGCTCGTATGCATGCACATTTTGTTATGCAGGCTTACAACAAAACCCATCGTCTCCAGTTCCATGGAAGGTGTATGAGCAGTTTATTGATGATTGTGTTGAAATCGGTCATAAACCTGGAGAAGGTGTAAAAGCGATTAGTCTAGTTAGTGATGGCGAGAGTACAGAAAACCCTGATTTCTATAAATTTATTGATAAATGTTATGATGTTGGTATTGATGTTGCTTCGGGCACAAATGGAGTAAAGCTACAAGATGATAAATTACCTGAGATTGTAGAAAAACTTACTTATTTAAGAATCAATATTAATGCAGCAGAGCCAGAAGCGTATGCACAAATTATGGGTACATCTACTAAAAACTATTATAAGGTTTTAGAGATAATTAAAAAATTAGTAAGGATTAAGAAAGAAAAAAAATCTAACATAACCATAGGGTTACAAATGGTACTTATGCCAGAATATGCAGATCAAGTTATTCCACTTGCTAAAATTGGTAGAGAGCTTGGGGTGGATTACACTGTTATTAAACACTGTAGTGATGATGAAAAAGGAAGATTAGGCGTTGATTATGATTGGTACCGCTCACCTTTGGCAGTGGAGTTGTTAAAGACTGCTGAGGCGCTTTCAACTAAAGACTATTCTGTTCAAGCAAAATGGTCAAAACTTATGACTGGGCGCGATAGAAAGTACTCAAAGTGTTTTGGAACACCTCTGCTCTTACAGATGTCCGGCACTGGAATTGTTGCACCGTGTGGTTCTTTTTTCCATGATAGATATAAAGGGCTTCATATTGGTGATATAAAAGATGAGAGATTTTTAGATATATGGCGAAGCGATAAGTACCATGAAGTCATGTCATACTTGGCGTCTGATAAGTTTGATGCGCGTAAAGAGTGTGCAACACTGTGTTTGCAGGATAAGGTTAATGAAGTTCTAAATGATATGATTGAAAATGATATTGATATTGATGATACTACGGGCAAGAAAATACCTGACCACGTAAATTTTATTTGATTGTTATATGGTAAGTGCAAGTATTTTTTATTGATTTTCAAAGTAAGTATCGTTAACTAGAGTTTATAAATTATTCATTTACTCGCCACACAATGCATACGATATGAAAATAATCAGAATATTTTGTAGCCTATGTAAATTAATTCTGAGTCTACGTCATGAAAAATACTCTTGTTGTAATTTCAAAAGATAAATTGATGGCCTCTGATACTGTAGCTCCTTTAATTAGAGAATATAAAGAGGGAGCTGGTGGAAAGGTGTATTTCTATGTTCCTTATATACATACTCTTGAATTTATCAATAAAAACTTTATTTTGTATAAGGCTATATCAGAAGTATCTGATATTAAGATTGTTGCCACTGGAGAAGGTGTTAGGCGTAAATTTTCTTATATTAAGACTCTATTTTTTTGGATAGTATTGTCTATTAAGGGTGCAAAGTTTATCCATTTTGGAATGTTGAATGTGTGGCCTTTTAAGGTTTTAACTTGGATTAATGCAAATAATATTTTTTATATGCAAAATGACACATACTATCACACTAATGCTGAAATTCAGGCTAAGGCCAATCTATTGGGCAATGTTGATGAAATATTGCATCAAAAATGGAAAAATTCAAAAGAAATTGCCGGCAATAATATTATTGCTAACAGTAAGGAGCATTATTTCTTACAAAACCCAAAAAATAGCCATAAAAATGTATTTGTGTTCAGTGGCAGTAGGCTAATGCCATCATGGATCAACTTTATCAACGATAATCAACATCTTTATAAGGAGTATCATAAAGATGTTGATTTTTCTAACGGGATTATTGTCTATGTTTTGTCTACTTTTGAACCTGTGGCAGATTTAAGAAACGAAAACTCTACTGAATTGCTATTTATAAATACCATAAAAATTCTTGATAAATTAAATTTAAATTTGCCAATTTTAATAAAACCACATGCATACACACAAATGGATGTTGTTTATAATGCTTTAGATAAAGTAGATTCTAAAAATTTTCATATTACATATTTTCATCCAACACTTTTATCATTAAAGGCAAAGGCATGGATTTGTAATTTGTATAGTACTACATGTGCAGATGCATACTGTATGGGAGTAAAAACTATTGAATACACTAACTATAGTGATAATTTTTTAAAAGCATCATTGGGTAAGTCAGTTGGCTATCAATATGTAGATTATTTTATACAAAATAACGATTCTGACTTAAGTGTTGCACTAACTGAAGCTATAGATAGTAGTAATGAGTTAGCAGGTTTACGGTGCAATCCATTAGATGATAATAATTTACTTGACGCTCTAACTTCTACAAAAATTCATATCTGATTTATCATCAATATTGTTATATATTATTGATTTAATTGGCATTTCTAGTTGGTAATTAGTATAATATAACAACAATTTTATATAGGCAATAAGGGATGTTACATAACTCTAATATTTTAGTAACAGGAGGAACAGGGTCTTTTGGAAATACATTTATTCCAATGACATTGGAAAAATACAATCCAAAAAAGATAGTTGTTTTTTCTAGAGATGAAATGAAACAGTGGGAGATGGCAAAATTATTTAATGGTGATGATCGTGTCCGATTTTTCATAGGCGATGTTCGCGACAAAGATCGTTTACGTAGAGCATTAGATGGCATTGATTATGTGGTCCACGCTGCAGCAACTAAAATTGTACCAACAGCAGAATACAATCCATTTGAATGTGTAAAGACAAATATTATAGGTGCAATGAACTTGATTGATACGTGTATTGACAGCGGTGTAAAAAAAGTGGTTGCGTTATCAACTGATAAAGCTAGTGCGCCAGCTAACTTATATGGAGCAACTAAACTAGCATCAGATAAATTGTTTGTTGCTGGAAATTCTTACGCTGGGTCGCACAATACAAGATTTTCTGTTGTCAGATATGGAAATGTTATGGGTTCAAGAGGGTCTGTAATACCATTTTTTTTATCTATTTCTGATAGAGAAGAAATTCCTATAACTGATGATAGAATGACAAGGTTTATGATATCACTTGAAGATGGAGTTAAACTTATTTGGCACGCATTTGATGATATGGTTGGTGGTGAAGTGTATGTTAAGAAATTACCATCAATGAAGGTCACAGATATAGCAACTGCAGTTTCACCAAATGCAAAACAAAAGACTATTGGAATACGTCCCGGAGAAAAACTCCATGAGCAGATGATTGGGATAGAGGATTCTTACTATACTTATGAATATAATAACTATTTTAAAATTCTACCTACAATAAATAACTGGAGTAAAGATCCTGAGAGAATTAACAATGGAAAAAAAGTAGTAGAAGGATTCCAATATAGTTCTAATAGTAATAGTGATTGGATGGATATAGAAAGCCTTAGAAAATGGATTGAAAAGAATAAAGATAGAATTGGAAATATCTAAAGATGATTCCATATGGAAGGCAAGATATAAGTCAATCTGATATTGATTCTATTGTTAGTGTTTTGCAGTCTGACTTTCTAACACAAGGCCCACAAGTTCCTTTATTTGAAAGAGCAATTGCTGGGTATTGTGGAGCAGAATATGGAGTGGCAGTTAATAGTGCAACTTCAGCATTGCATATCGCTTGTTTGGTGTTAGGGCTTGGAAAAGGAGATTATCTTTGGACAAGTCCAAACTCATTTGTAGCTTCATCTAACTGTGGCTTGTATTGCGGTGCATATGTTGATTTTGTTGATATTGACCCAAAAACTTATAATTTATCTGCTGAAGAGCTAGAAAAAAAACTAATTCAGGCAAAGAAAGATAATAAACTGCCTAAGATTGTTATACCTGTGCACTTCGCAGGGCAATCATGTGATATGCAGAAAATTCATTCACTCAGTAAAGAGTATGGCTTTAAGATTATTGAAGATGCATCTCATGCAATGGGTGGTAAATATTTAGATAAGCCAATTGGTGGTTGTCAATATTCTGATATCACCGTATTTAGCTTTCATCCAGTTAAGATTATTACAACAGCAGAAGGTGGATTGGCAACAACGAACGATAAAGAGCTTTCAGAGCGTATGCATCTATTTCGCAGTCATGGAGTGACTCGCGATCCAGAGTTGATGACTAAAAAATCTGAAGGTGGTTGGTATTATCAGCAGGTTAATTTAGGTTTTAACTATCGAATGACTGAGTTACAGGCTGCATTAGGCGTATCTCAAATGGAGCGATTGAATGAATTTATCGCTCTTCGTCATAAATGTCAAATACGATATGATGAGTTATTGAAAGACTTGCCTATCACTACACCTTATCAAGATTTAAATAGTTTTTCCGCATTACATCTATATCCTATTAAAATTCAAACAGATAAAGTGAAAAACACGAGAAAAGAAATTTTTGAAACGTTACGAAACAATGATATTGGTGTAAACGTTCATTATATTCCTGTGCACACACAACCTTATTATGAAAATATGGGGTTTAAAAAGGGTAGTTATCCTAATGCCGAAAGTTATTATGAAAGTGCTATTAGCATCCCAATATTTCAAGGATTAACTATTAAAATGCAAGATGAAGTGGTAAATGTATTGAAAAAGGTTTTGTCATGAGACTGTGCGTGATACCGGCACGTGGAGGAAGTAAGCGCATTCCTCGTAAAAATATCAAAAGCTTTTGTGGGCAAGTGATGATTAGTTATTCTATTAAAGCCGCCTTAGACTCTCAATGTTTTGATCTAGTGATCGTATCAACCGATGATGCTGAAATAGCAGAAGTGGCAAAATCTTTTGGTGCAAGCGTGCCTTTTATTCGTCCTGATGAATTGGCTAATGATTATGCGGGTACCATACCTGTTATTAAGCATGCAATAGAATGGTGTGATGATCAAGGGCAATCACCATCCGAAGTGTGCTGCCTCTATGCCACTGCCCCTTTTGTGAGGGCGAGTACAATTAGAAAGGCTTACGAACAAATGCAGAGTGCACAAGCAGACTATTGTTTTACAGTAACTAGTTTTGCATTCCCTATTCAAAGGGCGATTAAGATTACAGCAGAAAACCGAGTTGAAATGCTCTATCCCGAACACCTTGAAACACGATCACAAGACCTGGAAGAATCCTATCATGATGCGGGTCAATTTTACTGGGGCAAAGCGGAAGCTTTTAAAC
>Ga0066607_1001595_pt1 | contig 10147 bp, 9 predicted proteins | sample SaaInlV_DNA_120m_FD_60384 | JGI IMG/M metagenome (GOLD analysis project Ga0066607, IMG submission 60384) | Marine microbial communities from expanding oxygen minimum zones in the Saanich Inlet - SI075_LV_DNA_120m | ecosystem: Environmental > Aquatic > Marine > Unclassified | place: British... | reverse complement strand
TCCTGATTTCATCTCCTTCGAAATATTTAGAGTGATTGATACGAACATCATTGTCCAGTCTCAGCTCACTGCATGATTTGTCAAACTCGTTCTCTTTCATGCTGATAGAAGGATACCGCATAGTCTTTATTAATCTATATAATTTTTCTCCTTTTTGTCTTTTATTAGATTTTCTATCTGACAGAATCTGATCAATTTCACTTGACGAAATTAATTTATCAATTTCTAACCGTTTAATCAACTTAAGATCAAGAAGATTTCTTATTGTTTCTTTAGCCTCATTTGTATTAGTGATTGATTCTTTAAAGAGATATCTATAGACAATGTCTCTATCAGTATCGTCAAGTGAAACAAGAAGAGAGGCTCTTTCAAGGTCGAGTTCACTTCTGGCAATAGATTGCTTTATTTCACCATCCAACCCTAACACTGAAAGGTGTTTGTCTATTATGTTCTTATTTGGAGGTATTTCAAGAAGCGGGACAATATAAGACAACAGTCTATCGTATGAATATCCTATATCCAGAAATTTTTTCATAACAATTCCCTTTTCTACTACATTGAACCCTTTCGAAGACAGATTATCATGAAGAACTAACAACAATATCTCCTCGTCGTCAAGCCCATCTATCACCTTTGCCTCACAACTCACCTGTCCTAATTTTTTACATGCCAGAACTCGTTGATATCCACATATAACTGAATAAGCCTCGTCTGTATCCGTACTACTCTTCAATATCACAGGATTAATTAGTCCCACCTCACTAATAGATTCCATGAGAAGATCAGAATCACATCCATAACGAAACAGATACCTGTCATGATTTTCAGAAGACAAATCTATATCATCCAATTCAACCTGTATTAATTCCATCCAGCAATTCGCTCTTTCAGACATATCATAAAAGTGTAAAGTGTTACGACAATTGATATTAACTATGAAATAATATACAAAATATGTATAAAGTCAATTTATTTAGTAACTAGACAAACAACTGCTATTTCTGTAAAATGCAAAACATGGTAAAAATGACAAAAGGCCAAACGGAAGCTCAAATAAGTGAGGCGTTGATAAAGTTTGAAAAGGAGTTTATGGGTAGAGGTCCCAGGGAAACTGTTAGTCATATTATAAAGGACGCTATCTTTGTGCGGCTTAAAGGTGTTCTTACTCCGGCGGAAGAGCAGTTGGCGAAGACCTCTGAAGGCGCAAAACTGATAAAAAAGACTCGTGTTGAATTATTAGAGAGTGGAATGGCTTTGTTGGGTAAAATTGTTTTTGATATTACTGACTGCGAAACAACAAGTATGCATTCAGATATATGCACAAAGACAGGAGAGAAGATAATTGTTTTCATATTAGACAGGAATCTGGAATCAATGTTTAAATAGTATAAGCGTTATTGAGGCGAATAAGATGGTTAAATATACTTGAAATTGGAATGTCACTAAAAAAACCTTTGACTTTTATGTTTCATTAAATTACACTTTCTTAAAGTATTAGGAAGACTGCGTAAGAATTCTTTAAGTATTAAAGTATCGTTGCAAAGTAAGCCGAGATCATTTCTTTAAATACTCTTAAAAGAGTAAGGAATGATATCGGTTTTTTTTGTTTAAATATGGGAACATGGTGGGAACAATTCTCAACTCATAGTTGTATTGAGGAGTAGAGGGGTTGTCGCTATTGCAGGTGAAAATGCGTTATTTATGTAAGCAGTAAAGTATTAGGTATATCTAGAATGTGAGGGATGACTAAGCAGGGGTTCCTTGAGTAAAATGGAACTGTTGAGAAGTAAGCCAACGCCTATCAATTAATTCTCGTAATAAGAGGATAAGTGGTAGAGTTGGCTTTTTTTGTTTATATGTAACGGTATTAACCGGTGAGGGGAGACTAAACAGGGGTTCCTTGAGTAAGATGGAACTGTTGAGGAGTAAGCCAACGCCTATCAATTTGTTCTTGCAATAAGAGGACAAGTGGTAGAGTTGGCTTTTTTTATTTATACATATATGGCACAAACTGGTGAGGGAGGATTTAGCAAGGGTTCCTTGAGATAAAGGAACCCTTGAAATGTACACCAACGCCTGTCTTATTGTTCTCAAGATACAACTGTCATTATATTTCCAATAAAGACAAGTAAGGAGACAAAAAAGATGAGGCATGCAATTGAAAAAATAGTAATAAGGATTGTTCCTCCTGCATCAAATAGGGTGAATACTTATTCAAAAGTAATGTACAGTTTGCAATCAACTATTACGTTGGGGATGAAGAGAACAGCTATGATAAGTTGTCTGGGCTACATTATGCTCTTTATAACAGTACAAGCTGTGTTTGCAGAAGAGAAAGTGAAGGCTCCGCCACTTCCACTCCAGAATGTTGAAGGGTTTGGAGGCATCCTCATAACCGGCTCTGCCTATCTGATAAATCCTTCAGAAGAAAGCAAGGTTTTCGGACTGCCGAGCTTGGGTGTTACTTATATAAACGTTGGTGATGGAAGACATATGGAGGCATTCACCGTGTCTGAAACTTTGTGGGGTCGTTTTGAATTGGGCTATGCCTTAAACCATTTTGGTTTAGGAAAATTACCTGAGGATATTGAGGCGGCAACCGGTGTTAATACTATCGAAGACTCAGTATATCTGCACAACTTTAACGCCCGGCTTCAGCTCTTGAAGGAGGGCGACTTTAAGAAATCATGGATGCCGGCTCTGACGGCAGGTCTACACTATAAGCATAACGACGACACAGACGTCATAGACAGACGTTTAGGAGGTGCTTTTAGCGATATAGGTATTAATGATAACAACGGCGTTGATGTAACTCTTTTTGCATCTAAAATGATTAAATCCTTGCCACGACCTCTAATGCTAAACGCGGGTGTCAGGTCTACGGAAGCTGCCCAGATTGGCCTGTTTGGCTTTACTGAGGATCGGCGGATCGTCGTTGAAGGTAACTTTGGCTTCCTGGTATTGGACAACCTTGTTATCGGCGGTGAGTATCGTCAGAAACCTGATGAATTTGATGCTCTTCCGGGACTCGTAGAAGAAGAGGATGATTGGTGGGACGGTTATATAACTTACATAACCAGTGATAATTTAACTATGTCCATTGCTTTCGCCAGCTTTGGTGATGTCTTTAACCATGAGGCTGACGGTGTTTGGGGAATAAAATTCAAATGGGAGTTCTAATGCAGTGTGATGGTACATCAATAGTTGAACTTTTTAATGTGTCACTAGTTAATGCAGAATATTTGTGATTATCTGACATGCATTAAGGTAAAGTGGATTTCTAAAAAATCTAAACCACAATAGTGGTTTTATTTAAGATATCCGTATGGTATCGGAGGTGATTTAAATGATAAAGACAGAAACTGGCAAAAACAAATTTGGAATCCTTTCTCACCTAAAAGAAGACATTCCAGCGAGCTTTGTTGTGTTATTTGTAGCCATACCACTGTGCCTTGGAATTGCCTTGGCAAGTGGAGCACCTCTGTTTTCCGGTCTTATTGCCGGAATAATTGGTGGTATAGTTGTGGGGTCTATGAGTGACTCCGCGCATGGAGTCAGTGGTCCGGCAGCAGGTCTGGCAGTAGTTGTATTCGAAGCGCTGCATACAATGTCTTTCGAAATATTTTTACTTGCCGTCGTCATAGGTGGAGTGCTGCAAATAATACTTGGTTTATCAAGAGCAGGCATTATTGGGTATTTTTTCCCTTCTGCCGCTATAAAAGGGATGCTTGCCGGCATTGGTATCATTATCATCTTAAAACAGATACCACATGCGTTTGGATATGATAAGGAGTGGATGGGTAGCGATTCCTTTATCCAACTGAATGGTGAAAATACGTTTACACTACTGTGGAAACTTCTTCTTGGGCATATAACACCCGGAGCAGTAATAATCGCTGCTCTTTCAGTAGCTATTTTACTGCTGTGGGAATTGTATCTGACAAAAAAATATAATGTATTTACTTTAATACAAGGACCCATAGTTGTGGTAGCGGCTGCTATTTGTTGCCAGTTTATAACAAAAAGCTACTTTCCTCAATATTCCGTTGGGGCAGAGCACCTTGTAAGCGTGCCGGTTGCAGGCAGTATATCATCATTCTTTGATCTATTTACCTTTCCTGATTTCAGTCAATTAGGCAATAAGGAAGTTTATATTTTAGGTATTACGATTGCGATTGTCGCAAGCTTAGAAACACTCTTATGTGTGGAGGCAACTGACAAACTCGACAAACACAAGAGAGTTACCTCTACCAATCGGGAGTTATTTGCTCAAGGTACCGGCAACATACTATCTGGAATGATTGGCGGGTTGCCGATCACACAGGTAATCGTTCGAAGTTCTGCCAATATTCAGGCGGGTTCAAGAACTAAGCTATCTACTATCCTTCATGGGCTTTTAATGTTGATATGTGTAGCGTTACTTCCAAGTGTACTAAATCTTATACCCTTATCTGCTCTTGCATGCATTTTAATAATGGTTGGGTACAAATTAGCTAAACCTTCTCTATTCGTACAGACATATAAACTGGGATGGGACCAATTTCTACCGTTTGTTGTCACTATTCTTGGAATTGTATTTGTTGATTTACTGGTGGGGCTTGGCCTTGGGTGTTGTATAGGTACCGCTGTGGTCTTAATCCGTAACTACAAAAACTCTCACTTCTTACATATGGAGACAGGCAACGGTGGAAAGCAATTAAGAATGACACTGGCTGAAGACGTCAACTTTTTAAATAAAGGAGCAATTATAAAGGAATTGGCCAAGGTACCTAAAGGAACCCTCCTGACTATTGATCTTAGTAAATGTTATAGTATTGATTATGATGTGAGGGAGGCCATAGAAGATTTCATTAAAGCATCTGGAGATAGAAATATTAACGTAAAGCTGAAAAAACCATTGGCTGAGACTAATGGTAAAGAAGAGATTTACTCCAAAAAACTTGACAAATGGGTATTAGCATTGCCATTCAAAGAAAAAGCACTATCAGCGTAAGGACGATGGGCTTTTCCGTTCGCCTGTAAGCCAACTAAATATTAATCATATTTAAAAAATAATTTGGAGGATCTTCACATGCAAGTCTTAAAACATCTTTTTGATACGAACAGAGAGTGGGCAACCAAGATAAAAGAATCTAATCCCGAATTTTTCTTACAACTCTCAAATCAACAAACACCTGAATACCTGTGGATTGGTTGTTCTGACAGTCGTGTATCGGAAAATCTACTTGTTGGCAAAATGCCGGGTGAAATATTTGTACACCGTAATATTGCAAACGTTGTAGTCCACTCTGACCTGAACTGTTTGTCAGTTATGCAATTTGCAGTGGAGGTATTAAAAGTTAAGCATATTATCGTTTGCGGACATTACGGATGTGGTGGTATAAAGGCCGCCATGGATAATCAGGAACACGGTTTGATTGACAACTGGCTTCGGCACATCAAAGATGTTTACCGATATCATCAATCCCGTATTGATTCATTTCAAAACAATGAAGACAAATTCAATCTGCTGTGCGAACTAAATGTAATCGAACAGGTTGCCAATGTATGTCACACAACAATTGTTCAGAATGCATGGAAATCTGGCCATGAGCTGGTAATTCATGGTTGGATATATAGTATCGAAACCGGGCTATTAAAAGACCTGAATGTTTGCATTACCAATAGAAGTGAAATATCGAAGGTCCATCAAATAGAGTAATTTGTATTAGGTTGAATCCGTCAAGACTGAGTTTTATAAAGCATAATACTCTTTTTAGTTATACAGTGCTAACAAATGTATCAACATGATATTACATAACAAATAATAGGTGGAATAAAATGAGCGACAAATTATTAAGTTACATAGAAAACAGACTCAAAGACAGAAGGAAACATCTCTTGAAAGAGGTCAACTTGAGGTTAAGTAAGTTTAATAGATCTCGTGAGTGCTGGGCAACTGACACCGTTGAGATAGCATCCAACATTATGGAAGATCACACAATAATGTCAATTGCACAAGGTGAGGCACGGGAAATAACACAAATAGATAACACCTTGACGAAAATGAAGAACGGTGAATATGGAGTTTGTGAATGCTGTGGCGGTAATATAACCGAACAGAGATTGATAGCAATACCATTTGTGAGTCTTTGTATCAAATGTAAAGAGGCCGAAGAGCAAGATGAAGGAATTATAATTAACAGAGGAAGCTTTTATAAGTATGAACGATTTAATGAGATGGGAAAAATTGAAAGAGAAGAATAACGTACAACTACATGTAATAGAAGAAACATATATTTGAGAACTTAATATTCTTACTGAAGAGTCTATTAATAGAGTAATCATAGAAAAATGCAGAAAATGACAAAAGGCCAAATAGAAGCTAAGATAAGTGAGGCGTTGATAAAGTTTGAAAAGGAGTTCATGGGTAGAGGTCCTAGGGAAACAGTTAGCTATATCATAAAAGATGTCATCTTTATACGACTTAAAGGTGTTCTTACTCCGGCTGAAGAACAGTTAGCGAAGACATCTGAAGGTGCAAAATTGATAAAAGAGACTCGTGTTGAATTATTAGAGAGTGGAATAGCTTTGCTAGGTAAAATTGTTTTTGATGTTACTGGCTGCGAAGTAACAAGTATGCATTCAGATATATGCACAAAGACTGGAGAGAAGATAATCGTTTTTGTGTTAGACAGGAATTTTGAAATTGGTATTATTTAATCTCTAGTTGAATGGAGTTATTATATGAGTAAGATTTTGGTGGGTATAGTAATGGGCAGTGACTCTGATTTGAAAGTAATGAAAGAAGCAGGATATATTCTAGATGAATTTTCAATAGGCTATGAGATGAACATCATTTCTGCTCATCGTACACCAGATATAGCACATGAGTATGCAGTGAATGCCGAAGGATTGGGTTTGGAAGTAATCATTGCCGGGGCGGGAGGAGCGGCTCATTTAGCGGGCGTTATTGCATCATTGACACCTCTTCCCGTAATTGGCGTACCTATGCATACACATAGTCTGGGAGGAATAGATTCCCTTCTTTCCATAGCACAAATGCCTACCGGAGTCCCGGTTGCTACGATGGCCATTGGTAAAGCCGGGTCTAAAAATGCAGCTATATTAGCAACTCAAATACTAGGAGTAAAGTTTTCAGATATAAGAAATAGAGTAAGTACGTATAAAAAAGAGATAGCTAAGCAGGTTATAGAAAAGAACAAAAGAATAAAAGAGGAGCAAGTGATTTAAGACTACTTTTCTGAAGAATAAAATGATTAAAACTATGACCTTGTTAGCTAACGACAATAAACGATAAGACAAACAATGAAACAATTGCCCAGATAGAAAATGAACAATATCAAAAATGTACAAAAATTAATTGAAGAAGGACAAAAGGTTCTTGCCACACATATACCAAGCTCACTCGGGTTTATAGGATATCCTTCACTTGATTTAAGAGTATTTTCAACATGGCGAACTAATTGTTTAAATTTTCTTGAAATAAATTTTCCATCTGACTGTACGTATTTTCATAGTTTTAGAGATAAAGTAAATCAGGGATATCGGGGTACAGTATTTGCCGGTATCGAGATTTTAAAATCGGTTAAGAAAGATTTAGAGGCAGAGGGATTAATACATTAGGATGTTTTAGAGTACCTGCGAAAAGTTAGAAATCCGATTCTTAATAATGTATACTGTTTTAGCAAGAATTATGAAATCACCAAAGCAAACAAATATATTTTATTTTGAGGTCTTATGAAATTTCTCGATCCTGAATGGCACGATAAACTTTCGTCCACTAATACGGTTCTACTGGATTGGCTTAAAGACGGTGTGTCTATACCTGGTGGATTTGTTTTGTCAGCAGTAGAACAGACTGCTGGTCATGGCCGTTATAACCGTCATTGGATTTCTCAGCCAGGTCAAAATCTGACATTTTCATTTCTTGTGTATACCAAGCAAGATAATTTGGAAATTACTTCACTACCTATGGCAGTGGCACTCGGTGCGGCGTCAGCCTTGGATACTTTTGGCATGACAACTCAGACCAGGTGGCCTAACGACCTTTTGGTAAGAGGTATGAAGATTGGCGGAATTCTTTGCCAGAAGAGTAATAGTAATCTTGCTTCAGGTAGTGCGATAGTCGTTGGAATGGGAATAAATGTAAATATGCAGGGAACGGATGCTGCCTCTATAGAGAAGCCTGCAACGTCTCTTCTCATAGAGACAGGGCGGACATATCCAATTAAAGATGTACTTGAAATCATTCTAGAATCACTTCCCCATTGGATAGATCGTTGGGAAGAAGGCGGCTTCTCTTCTATTCGTGAAGACTGGACAGCACGATGTCATCACATGGGAAAATATATTACGGTAGGAGATGTAAAAGATCTTAAATCTGGAATTCTTGAAGGATTTGGTGATAAGGGACAGATCCTCCTTCGCGGTAATGATGGAAATATTCACGATGTTTGGGCCGGGTACGTTGAATAATTGTTACTATTTAACTATCGCAAGAACCTGTCCTGTTGTAACCTGATCTTCAGGTGATACTTTTATATCAGTTAATGCTCCCTCTATTGGACTTGAAACGTGTACTTCCATTTTCATTGCCTCGATAACCATGATTGATTGACCTGGCTGAATATGATCACCTATCATGGAGGTTAAGCGCATCACTTTCCCTGGCATTTGGGCGATTACATCAGTACCAGAAACTCCGGTACCTTCTGTCAATGCTTTTAGTTTTGATTTGTCGTCACGGCGGATACCAATTTGGTAAGCCTTGTCATTTACTATCGCCTTGTCTCCTTCAATACGAATCGAATAGTTCTTATCGTTTACTGTTACGATATAGTCTGACGGTTTTTGGGAAGGATCATTGTCTTTAGCTACAACCTCAGGAACACTATTTCTCGAAATTTTACGAATACCAAGCTCAGCTTCTCCTCTCAGAAATTTCAATCCTTTGTCTTTGCAGGTAGCTACAATAAAAATATTCTCCTCAGTTTCAGCAATATCTGAATTCTGAAGCATTTCTCGTGCATGGTTAATACTTTTGACGGGATCCTCATCATTCATTTCAATGGGAGAACGCGTAGTCGGTTCCATCTTGAGCTGTTCCGCAGCAATCTTGACAATTTCAGAATCTGCCGGTACTGGGGTTTTACCAAAATAACCCAGTACCATCTTACCGTAATCAGGAGCAATCTTTTTCCAGGGACCGAACATAACGTTATTAAATGCCTGTTGAAAGTAAAATTGAGAAACAGGTGTCACCGATGTTCCGTATCCACCCTGTCTGACTACTTCACTCATGGATTTAATAATATCCGGGTATTTCTCCATAATTCCATTATCACGAAGCATCTGTGTGTTTGCAGTGAGAGCACCACCAGGCATTGGGCACCAGGGAATGAGTGGCTCTACCGCTAACGCTTCAGGTGGAAGAAAATACTCTTTCATACAATCTTTGAATACCTCTTCAGCCTCTCGTACCTTGTTAATATCAATATCCAGCTCATAATCAGTCCCTCTCAGTGCGTGCCACATAACTAGAATATCAGTTTGACATGTACCGCCTGAACATGGTGCCATGGAGAGGTCTATTACATCCGCTCCTCCGTCTAATGCTGCCTTGTTGGCGTTAAGCCCGATTCCCGCAGTTTCGTGTGTGTGGAAATGAATGAATGTTTCACTGGGAAGTATGCCTCGCGCCTGTTTTATTGTTTCATACACCTTTGATGGTACAGCACTGCCTGAGGCATCTTTGAAGCATAAGGAATCAAAAGGAATTTCTGCATCCAGAATTTGCCTTAGGATACCTAGATAGAAATCGGGATCGTGGGCACCTGTGCAGCCCGGTGGTAACTCCATCATTGTAATACAGACCTGATGCTTTAGCCCTGCCTCTACAATGCTTTTCCCGCTGACTATGAGATTTCTCACATCATTAAGCGCATCAAAGTTACGGATAGTCGTAATACCATGTTTTTTGAAAAGCTGAGCATGGAGTCGAATTATATCACTGGACTGAGAATCCAGACCAACCACATTAACACCACGGGCAAGGGTCTGCAATTCCGCATCCGGCCCTGCAGTCTTACGAAAATCATCCATCATCGTAAAGGCATCTTCATTACAGTAAAAGTAGAGTGACTGA
>Ga0066607_1001544_pt1 | contig 10369 bp, 10 predicted proteins | sample SaaInlV_DNA_120m_FD_60384 | JGI IMG/M metagenome (GOLD analysis project Ga0066607, IMG submission 60384) | Marine microbial communities from expanding oxygen minimum zones in the Saanich Inlet - SI075_LV_DNA_120m | ecosystem: Environmental > Aquatic > Marine > Unclassified | place: British... | reverse complement strand
TAGAAACCGTTTCATTCCTGGAATCTATGTTGTTGCAGGAATGAAACGGTTTCTAACGAATGCCGCAGAAATAGATTGATCACGATAATCTCCACTTTGTCGCCCTATCCTAGAACTTTCAAAGCTAGTAGCATTGTAAGCTTGTACAACGGTTATACCTGATAATACGTTTTCTAGTATGGCTACTATTCCTCCAGTACTTTCTCTTGTCTTCCTATATTTACGTTGGACTCTAGTGGAAAACCATACTACCATAGGAACAATTAGGGCTAAAGGAGCGAATAAAATTACAGCTAAAGTGGGAGACATCCAGAACATAATGCCAAATGCAGTGGCGAATGTCATGACTAAACGTATCATACTAGTACTAGCGTCAGAAATTATATCTTCTAATTGAGCCACATCAGCTGATAAAACAGACATCAGATTACCAGTTTGTCGCGTTTCGAAATATGATGCTTCCATCGCCATCAATGAATCAGTAGCATCCATTCGAATGTCATGTTGAGCCATGTAAGCAGTTGATTGCCAAAGTTGATTACTAAGACCCTGGAAAATAGCAAGACAAGTAAAACACATTAGAATCAAGAAACCAAAACCAAACTCTACTGAATTCATTGGGCCCAAGGAAGGAAGAATATCGGATGTAACAAAGTCACCAATAATTGAATCTGGAATTAGTTCATCTCTATAATAATCTGCAGCCATCCCTATAGCAACAAATGGTATTAAGTCGAAAGCTCGGGCTATACCATTAGTAACTACTCCACCCAATGCTCTTTTCCAATATCTCTTCAAATATGGTACTATTCTCCAGATTTTACGACCGACTATTTGTTTATCATCTACGATATCAGAACTATCTTTACTTATTCCAATTTCATTAGACATCGTAGTGACTTCCTTGTCAGACATAGTCTGACGGAGGGGGAAAGGTGTTTCAATATGATAGATTAGAAGTTTGTGATTATTTTGGTGCGCCCGCCGGGATTTGAACCCGGGACATGAGGTTGGAAACCTCAGGTGATAACCCCTTCACTACAGGCGCGTTGACCGTCCGAGCATAGGGCCTTTCTAAACTAGTTCGGTTACATCTGTTCAAATGTTAGTAGCATATCGGAGTATTATGCTTGTACGTCAGAGAATTGGTATTTTGTTTATGGTACTCTTCTTACCAATAAATGGACCAATACTAAGATTAGTAATACAAGAACTAATTAATCGTCCCTTACCAATAGGTGAATTTGATTTTTTTGCTATCTGTGTCCTCATGTTCTTAGGAGGAGGCGTGATGACATTTACTCCAAAACTTAAGTTCGCGTTTCACATAATTGAATAAAGAATCTGAGGCCAATTAAAATGGATATTATTTAAAATCTCGGAGACTTGATCTTCTGAATAACCATTCTCAATTAACAAACTGGATAATTGATGAGTTCTTTTGGGTATTGTCTTAGGGCCGAGTACTGCACCTGGTCTTTTTTCATCATCTAAGAAATCTGTCTCCATTCCCCAATATGAATTAGACATTGGAAGTGTTTCAACAATTTTTGATAGGCTGCCCTTTCCTACACTTACAGTTGCACTTAAACCATGAGTGAATTCCTCACTAATATCCGCAGGAGCATAATGCCTTATAGCAAGATGCCTAGATAATTTGGCTTTGTCACAAAGTGTTGCTAGATCAGAATATGTTTCCTCACCATTATCTTCCACGTGTAATTGTATACTTGTTTTTGCTTCTGCTGCTAATTTCATTATTTCTAACAATAACTCATTAGAAGCTGTCCAAATTTCATCACTTACTGGATAGTGAGGGCGCCCGACTTCTCCCAAACATATCGCATCTCCAGAAGAAATGTATTCTAATGCGATCTTAACCGCTTGGAGATGAAGAGAGCTAGATTTTTCTAAACCCATAGTATGAATTTGATGCTCCCATGCTACTGGATGAGGTCCAAGTATCACAGAGACACTGATTCCAAATTTATCACGTACTTCTGCGGCCATTTGTAAAGTATTTTGGTATGCTTTTCTATAATCAGAAGGGGACTCTGGGAGATTAGAGAAATCGGGTTTGTGTACCAAATTAATGGCAGTACCACCTGAAATAACAAATTCATTAATCGCCTCAAAAAAACGATTATTTCGATCAAGATGCATGTGTTGGTCTAATATCGGCCCTATCCACCGACCATTCTCAAACATATTTCTCACGCCAATGCGCCTTCATCGTCTAATTGTGATGACCAATGTCTTATTGCCATTTCAGCAATTCTCTTGGATGTTTGTTTGAGAATCACACCATGGCCGTTATTGAATAATAAAATTGTACACTTATGCCTTTCTGCATTTATTCTTAAGGCTCCAATTCGAGTATCATAATTGATCTCAGAAAACCTATCTGCCGCTAAATCCATCAATACTGCTCTACCTATTGAGAAACGGATAATCATTTCTCCCGAATCTACAATTAACCATTCATCTGACATCCCTAATGTCAGCAGTAATTCTTGGACCGCGAGGCGGGCAACTTCACTTCTTGAGATTCCATGCACTAAAACAGAACCTTCGGGCTCTATTACTAGTGTTGCATGTGGATTTTCATGAATTATAACTACATATTCTCCAGATAAGACACCATTCGCTAGACTAACTGCTTCATCTTGATTAATTGGTTTAGACGAAGTAAAACGAAAAGTCTGTGTTTCAATATCTAAATTTATTTTTGTCTCATCCATATTTATTCCTCCGGATTTATCAATTCAATATCCAAACAAGAACCAATTGCCTTCTTTATGGAAGGCAGCCAAGCCTGATGGATGGGTACTAACAAAGTAGTCTCCTGTGCTTCAGTATCATCAACCCTACTATTGTGTAGGTCTCTTAATGCTCCTCTTATTCGAGAAACAAATCGATTATCTCTCAAAGCAACTAATTCTTCAGAAATACCTCGCTGCTCTTCTATCCACCATGTCGCTGCTGATGCTGATGCAGCCCCTAAATCAGCATTAACACCCTTAGATAATGAAACTGAACTAATTGCATTTTTTCTTATTTTTTTCCAACGCCGACCGGTAGTTAAAGTAAGAATTAAATTAGAATAGGTCACTTGTTGATCTGCACTATTTATCTGCCATTCAACCCATTTTTCATCATCAAGACTTGGTTCAATAGCATAAACTGGAATGCCCCCTCTTGAGTTTTGAGCATGTAAAAGTAAACGTATTTGTTCGGGGTCGGGAATCATTGGCCCATCTACATCTAATTCATTCAAATCACTCATTAATCTTCCAAGTACAGTTCCTGATGCAATCGCAGAATCACGATGAACTCCGGGGCTATCTTGTTCTTGCTCTGCTTCAACTATCCATGACTTCAAATCTATTGATGAGGTCATAAATGCAATTCCATGGAAACTAGAATGAGATCTTAATTTAGAAGGCATGCGTAAACATGGGATATGTGGCCAAAAGATGATTTTACCAACCTCTGGGTCTTTGAAATGATATTCACCCCAGACTAACTCCGGCATCTCCATGGCTGTCCGAAACAGTACTCAGGATTGAATACAACGGTTCGAAAATGAGTTATTTTCGTAAAAACAATATGATGGTTTCAAGTTTGATGAGTGTTTGAGAGGACTTGATAGACATGGATGAGGCCTACTCCACAGACCCAGTAATACAACTAAATGAGGTATTTCCAGGAGATACCAATGCTCTAGATACATTATTTGGAGGAAGGCTAATGGCGATAATGGACACCGCTGCTGGAATGGCAGCATCTAAGTTCGCTCATAGAAATTTTGTCACTGTATCAGTAGATGCACTAAAATTTAGAAGACCTGCATACCAAGGAGATGTTATTCGCACCACCGCAAAAGTAGTTTGGACCTCTCCAAGGACGGCGGGTATACATGTCATATCTTGTAGATTATCAAGGTCTGAATGGATTGGAGAAGAAATTTGCTCTGGTTTCTTTTTCATGGTTGCTATCGATAGAGATATGAAGGCAATTAATATACCACAATTCAAACCAATAACTGATGAGGAAAAGGATTTATGGAATGCTGCCCAAAGAGCAAGAGAAGCTATGAGTTGAACATAACGATAACTTTGTCACCGTTCCTTTCAACAAGGGATGGCTATTCGGATATTTGTGCCTGTACTCAATATTGCCTTCGTTGGTTCGGAAAATCTTGCCAGAAGTATCGCTAAAAAAGGAGATGTTAGAGATATTGAATCTTATGTATTCAAAGAAGAAAGAAATGGAGTTACACAAATAATTTCATTACTAAGACCACTTAAACATCCTGAAAAGATAAGGCCTTTGCTTTCAGTGTTAAATGTAGCCAAAGTCGGAATTATTGAGGTTTCGAAAGTAGATGCATCATTAGGGGAGATTTGCGTATCCTTTGGATGTGCTGGAATAAAAAAAGGACTCATAATAATAAATCCTGAATCTGGAGGTTGGGTAGATCCTGAGCAGGTGAAAATGATTATTCATCAATCGGGACTAAAAGATTGGGATTTATTTGAAACCGTACCTGATGAACATGAAATTAGAGAGAAGTTATTTTCTCTAATGGAATATACAAAAGGAAATGAAGGAAGTTTAATTATACCAGTCGACCAACATTTTAATGTTAAAGGAGTTGGTTTAGTGGCAATCGGATATGTACAATCTGGCTCTGTATCTAAACACGATACAATACAGGTTTTACCTGCAGAAGAAAATGGGATTGTTCGAAGTCTACAAGTAATGGATGATGATGTAGAAATCGCTGTATCAGGAGATAGAGTTGGCTTAGCAATAAGAAATCTTAGAGAAGAAACGTTACACAGAGGTTGTATGGTTACACATTTAGATTCAGGAGCGTTAATTAAGAATACTGAATCTACTTTTGAAATAAACAAAGCACCTTTCCAGAAGCGAGAGTTAGAGGTCGGTGACATAATACATGCAGCAGTAGATATGCAATTTGTAGTTGGAAGAATTACCAATAAAGAAAAGTCAATTGTAACTGTTGATTGGGAGGTACCCCTATGGACAAGGTTAGAACGGAGCCCTCCGGTAATTATTTCTCAATTAGACGCCATGCCCATGCGCATTATTGGCACTACCGTTTTCTAAAAAAACGGCGAGAGACAAAACGTACACGAAGAGACGGATTTATCGGGTCAATGAACCGAGTTATTATATCGTCAATGAGTCGCTCGCGTGCTGGATGCACACGTTCGGGCGTAATGCCCGACCGGATGAGGGAGAGTCGGCACTGTTCGGCAACCTCTCTTTGGTTGGGGTAGGGGGTAAATTCAGGATTGCCATAACTCAGCGTCAGCTAGTTCTATCAAATAGCCTAAAAAAGGGTATAAGACTTGATTTGGCTTCTATTTCGAGAACTAGGAGTATCGATATTCCAAAAGTACCTGCAGGTACTGTGTTATGGGGGGGAGCTGCCTGTTACTTAGGCGCTACAGCATTAATTCCACCTCTCGGATATGCTGTCTCGATTCTAGGTGCTAGTTCAGCAATCTCATACTTTCTATTCAAAAATCCCGCACTAGTTATTGAAACTAATATTGGAGACAGACACATAATTCAATCGAGGTTGAATGATCAAGAAACTCTATTAAGAATACAAATGATTATTCAAAAGGTAAGTAATGGTCAATCAGTTGCAGAAGCAAAAGCATCCTTAGAAAGAGAATTTAGAAGTACAAATACTATAATGAAACCGAAAAGGCTCCTTAGTGCACCAAATATAGAAGAGACAAAAATAGATATTGATAATCAAATTCAGCCCTTACAAGATTATAATGAACCCCCAGTCGATTACAATAGACTCCATCCTGAGGAGAATATACCACTTTTTGAAACTCAAGTACCAATTATAGATACAAATTTTAATACACATGTAAATTTAAATGAGAATAGGCAAGAAATTACTGAAAGAACTTCGGCATATCAACAAACATGGGGTAGAAATGAACCATCATGGTATAATGAGAAAAAAACAGAAAATCGTACCGAGTTCGATACTGAAAATATGGGTTCTGATATGTTTGGTTTTGAATTAGGTGGAATGTTTGATGCTGACCCTGCTCCATCATCATTAACAGAACCTGTAAATTATTCACCACCGCCTTTACAAGAATCATCTTATTCTGCACCTGAACAATATATTGATCAACGAAATAAGAATAATGATTCTGAAATCTCAATCTTTGGGGCATACAGTACAGGAACAGAAATACACGAAAGACCAATATCGAGTGCAGAAATGATAAAGGCTGCTAATGGATTAAAACGTAGCCCAATGAATAATTATCAGAATGGCCTATTACCTGCACCAACGGATGAAGCCGTGAGAATAGAATGTAAACCAGGCTTGGTAAAAAAAGCTAGAGCTCAACAATCATTACGAAGAGAAGCACAAATTAATGCTGCATTACCTGAACCTACTGACTTAGGAGAATTCCCCGGATTATTGAAAATTGCTAATTCGCTTGGAGACGGGCGGTTAGTACTAAGAAAACCGCCGGTTAGAAAAAGAAAATTGGGTATTCTTGAGAGGATTTTAGTACCTAGATCTCGTAATTACATGAGCGAAAATCTAAGTTATGCCTCAGAATATGGCGACCCAGATGGAATCGAAGTAAACGAAAAATCTAGGTTTCAAACTCAACAGCACCTAAGGCTAAGGAGTGATCAAGAACATCAAGCAGATAGCGCGAATAATAGAATTCTAAACATAAATAATACCAAGCCTTCTCTATCTGGAAGAGATGCTATGGACCAAGTAGTTAATCGTGTTTCAAGAGGTGAAGAACATAGCCCTACAGTATTAATTGCTGAAGAACAACCTATGTTGAAATTCAATCAAATGCGTAGAACTTCAAATAAAGATGATTCAGGACATGTAAGAGGTATCAGAAGATTGGAATAAATTACAAACCGACAATTCTTCTAAATCTATCTAATCTTGCATGATACAATCCGCGCTGAATTTTAGAAATACTGGAAGTCCCTAAGCCACCTATTGTGAAAGATGCAGTAACAGTTGCATGAATTAAAGCATTACGAATAGTATCGATATCATTCAATGCACCTGGCCTCCCAGATATGTTTGCTAAAAATGCACCAGCAAATGAATCACCGCATCCAGTAGGATCGACAACATTGGCTATCGGGTAAGCAGGTAGGGCAATAAATCCAAATGGAAACTTAGCAAGTACTCCACTACTCCCTCTCTTGACAATGATACAACGTGGACCATGACCAGCCGACTCTCCACCATACAAAGCAGAACCTGACTGAAGAGAGCTAATAGCACGGGGAAGAACATCATCATGAGCGATAGCACAGACTTCTTCTTCATTCAGTATTGCTATATCGACTTTACGAAGAGCTTCTGAAAGTGTTTTTTCTTCTTCCTTTATCCATAACATAAAAGAATCAAGGGCTGTAATTACTGCGCTGGGGCATTGATCTAATACCGAAACTTGAGTTGCAGGATGAGTATTAGCACAGAACAACACTTGAGGGGTTCTCCACGATTCTGGCACCTCTGGATTGAAATTTTCTAATACATTGACATCAGTCGAAATAGTTTGAGCATTTTCCATAGAACCTTGATATTTACCTGACCACCGGAATGTATCGCCATTTCGCATCACTACTCCTGCAAGATTTAATCCAGAAGATTCTAGTTTTAATTGATCAGATGTAGAAAAATCCTGTCCAACTGCGCTTACAATACCTATTTTAGGAGATTTTTGGTTATCATCTAGGCTATGGAAGGCTGCTGATAAACCAGCATACGTAGCTGCGCCTCCTAATAGGTCTGAACCCTCTGCTTCGGGAGTCGATATATCGTCATAACCAATACTCCCTACAATCACTATTTCCAAAATACTACCTCCTCATAACAAGTTTTTATGTTCTTCGAGATAGTGTATAGTAATATTTCTTTTACGGAAGTCATCTTCTGATAAAATCGCTTGATGTAGTGGGATTAAAGTATCAACACCCAATAATTTCGTTTCCGATAAAGCCGCTTTCAATTTTGCAATAGATTCATCCCTAGAAGGAGCCCAAACAATTAATTTCGCTAACAGACTATCAAATGAAGAAGGCATGTCATAACCAGTATAAGCGTGAGTATCAATTCTCACACCAGGACCACCTGGCCAGTGACATTCCCATAATTTACCAGGAGATGGTGCTAAAGTAACAGGATTTTCTGCATTTAATCTAACTTGTATGGCATGACCATTGATATTAATATCATTCTGCTTAAGCCTTATTTCTTCGCCCGATGCTACCCTTATTCCTAAAGATACTAAATCAGTCCCAGTAATCATTTCTGTAACCGTATGCTCAACTTGTACTCTAGGATTAACCTCTAAAAAATAAAAATCTCCATTAGAATCCCTGAGAAACTCAAACGTAGCTAATCCACAGTACCCTACTGCCTTAGCGCCCTCGACTACTTTATTGCCAATTTCTTGCCTTATTTCTTCGGATAACCAAGGACCTTCTTCAAGTATTTTTTGATGCCTTCTTTGGATTGAACAAAATCTTTCACCAAAATGAATCGCATCTTTACCATCTCCCAAAACTTGGAATTCAATATGCTGTGCACCTTCGATAAATTTCTCTAAAAATACTCTATCATCGCCGAAAGCAGAAAGTGCACGCCCTTGACAAAGTTGCATAGCAGATTCAAATTCCTCAGAAGATTCTACCACTTGCATACCTATACCACCTCCTCCGGCTGCCGCTTTTATGATTACAGGGAAACCAATTTCTTCAGCGATTATTGACGCTTCTTCCGGATTTGATATAGGACCTGGTGAACCTCTAGCAATAGGAAGACCCGCTTTTGACATCGCCTCTCTAGCAGTAATTTTATCGCCTAATAATTGAAGAACTTCAGGGCTGGGACCAATGAAAATTATCCCCTCTTCAGAAAGTCTTCTCGCAAATGTAGGATTTTCAGCGAGAAAACCATAACCTGGATGAACTGCGTCGGCTCCCACCTCTTTGGCGGCTGCAACAATTGCTTCGATATCTAAGTAAGACGCCAGAGGGTCATCGCGAGGGATATATACGGATTCATCTGCCAATCTTACAGGAGTCGATATCCTATCCTCTCGGCCATATATCATTACCGCCTCTATACCTAATGAATGTAGCGAACGAAGAATTCGTAGAGCGATTTCTCCACGATTTGCAATGAGGACTCTTCTAAACATCATTCTCTGGCAACGAAAGGTACGCTATGATTGCATCGGAAAAAAAAACCTAAATTTAACAATCAATAGACATCTCGCAAGTAACGCTTTTCCTTTTTCATCATACTTTCTTCAACGAAAGATTTAGCATCTTCTTGACTCATTTCACCATGCTCAGAACAAATATCAATCAGTGTTTGATGTACATCTTTAGCCATTCGGGATTTATCTCCACAGACGTAGAAATATCCACCGCCATGAATCCAATCCCATATTTCGGAACCATTTTCTCTCATCAAATGCTGGACATAAACCTTCTCGGAACCATCACGTGACCAAGCAAGGTCGTGTTTATTGAGTATACCTCGATCTTTCCAATCATCCATTTCTTCTTTGTAGTAATACTCGCCTTCCTCAGTCCAGTCTCCGAAGAATAACCAATTCCGACCGCTGTCACCATTCAAATCTCTTTGTTGTAAAAAAGCCCTGAATGGAGCTATTCCGGTACCAGGACCTACCATAATACAGTCAACATCTCCCTTTTCAGGTAAAATAAATGACCTAGTAGGGGACATGAATACACCAATTGGAGTTTCTTCAACTATACATCTATCCGAGAGATAGCCCGTAGTTAATCCGGCCTTATCTCGTTCATGATAACTATAACGTACAATTCCTACGGTTAAATGAACTGTACCTGGTTCAAACTCAGGACTACTAGCTATAGAATAAAGTCTAGGCTTTAATCGGTCCATGCCATCAATAAATTCTTGAGGAGTGAATGAAATATTACTGAAATCCCTAAGAGTGTCAACATAATCTCTAGTCCACATATAGTCTTCCATGGATTTTGGATCAGAGGTTAATTTATTCCAAAGTTCCTCAGCAGGATCATTTGGAGAAATAATCTCAGAATAACCCGATGGCAAATCATCTTCATTCCCTGAACCATTCCAACTCATAACAGTTGAACCATCCGATGTTGAAACTCTATCTCGACTAACTATTTTGATTTCAATAGGGCCATCACCTGAAACTACCCTTGAACCGAGACCTTCAATCCATTTTTTCGAGACTCTATGAACCTCATATCTCGTAGATAATGCTTCATGTAGACTACAAATACC
>Ga0066607_1001540_pt1 | contig 10373 bp, 10 predicted proteins | sample SaaInlV_DNA_120m_FD_60384 | JGI IMG/M metagenome (GOLD analysis project Ga0066607, IMG submission 60384) | Marine microbial communities from expanding oxygen minimum zones in the Saanich Inlet - SI075_LV_DNA_120m | ecosystem: Environmental > Aquatic > Marine > Unclassified | place: British... | reverse complement strand
ATTGTTTCAATACCCAAAGTTTATTTCCAGTCAAGATGTTGGCGAAGATTTTCGGCAATTGGGGTTTCTGCTTCTATCGTCTTTTTAACACCATCGCCCATAGCTACTTCAATCTTTCTAACTGCACCAACTAGCTGTCTAAAACCTGACGGCTCTACAGAAGCCGACTGGTCTGAACCATACATTGACCTATCTAATGTAATATGCCTTTCAAGTGAGCTAATTCCCAAGGCTGATGCCGCATATGAAACTGCCAAGCCAACTTCGTGCCCACTATATCCGATATTACAATTGAATTTTTCTCTTAGTGTATTAATCATATTTAAATTTGCATCTTCATCTTTCATTGGATAAGTTGATACGGTATGCATTAATTCGAATGAGCACTCCACTTCTCTAAAAATATTTACTGCAGTTTGAATATCATCATAAGTTGTCATGCCTGTTGAAATAAAAGTATGTTTACCTTCACTAGCAATTTCCTTTAACAACTCTGTATGTACTATCATCGCCGAAGCAACTTTATTATATTTAGAATTAAATTGGCGTAAGAATTTCTGTGAATTAACATCCCAAGCACTTGCAAACCATTCAATTCCTTTTTTATTACAATAATCTTTAATTTCTTGATATTCGTCCGCACTAAATTCTAAACCTAATTTTTGATCCCTTTGAGTTGTGCCCCATTGACTCTCTCTAGGAGAATTCAAAAACTCTTGAGTATAAACTTGATTAATATCTCGTTTTTGAAATTTAACACAATCAGCACCAGCATCTTTTGCAACATCGATAAGCTGCTTGCAAATAGCTATATCACCATTGTGGTTTATACCTATTTCTCCAATTATAATAATTGACATAACCCCTCCTAGGAATTTACTTTATACAAAATTTTAATAAAATCTATATTTAACACTTCTTCTAATAACTCTCTAACAACACCATTTCCACCGTTTGTACTCAAACATATATCAGATATATGTTTGATTTTTGGATGGCTATCTGATGGGCATACACTATAACCACAAAACTGCATAGCTAGATAATCATTTAGATCATTTCCCACATATAAAATATTTTTTATATTATAGTGATTTTCATCAATTAGCTCTTTAATAGCCCTAACTTTGTCAGACACTCCTTGTATTGCCGGAATCTTTAATTTTTTTGCTCGCATTACAACAACAGTGCTTTTCTCTGTTGACAAGATAAAAGCAGGTTTGTTTAATTTATGTAGTACATCGAAAGCCAGTCCATCAGCACGACTACAACTTACAGACTCTACTCCATTTTGATCCAGATAAACAAGATTATCTGTTAGCACCCCATCAAAATCAAATACAAATGCATCAATATCATCTAAAGTCATAATTATTCTTGTAAATGTAGATGACCCGATTCAATTAAGCCATCTTCTATATATTCCATCAATGCATGGCCCGCTGTAATATGTGATTCTTGTATTCTACCAGTATTATCACTTGGCACTACAAGCGACTCATTACACAACTCCAGTGCTCTGCCTCCGCCTGAACCGAGAAAACCAAATACTTTTATATTCATTTTTTTTGCAGCACGCATTGCGCGAAGTATGTTCTCTGAATTTCCTGATGTGGTAATCCCAATTAGACAATCACCTTCTTGACCTAACGACGTAACCATACGCTCGTAAAGTGTTTCATAACCAAAATCATTCCCACAGGCTGTGATTGTGGATATATCTTGTGCTAATGCAATTGCCGGTATTCCTTCACGATTGTTATTTGGTCGCAAGCGTACTAGCATCTCTGCCGCCAGGTGTTGGGCATCAGCCGCTGAACCGCCATTGCCACAAAACATTAGTTTGTTATTATGTTGTATAGATTCTATTATTTGGTCACCCATTTTTATTAGTGAGTTAAATCCTTGATCTATACATTGCTGTTTTACATCTATCGACTGTTGGAATATTTTTTTTATTTGATCTGTTTTAAGCATTGGTAATCTTCTGATAATTCCTTATAGATACATCATTATTTCTATTCAACTTTGCTACTTTATTATTTATTTTGAGACGCTCACTATAATTGTATCTATTTTACTAGTTGTGCGTTTACTATATTTTTTGCCATTGCATAAATAACAACTCATCTATTTTCTCCAATCCAAGTGCTGACGAATATTTTTAACAACAAGCGCTTCATCTTCGACAGCCACTTTAACACCATCAAAATCCAAGACTATTAATTTTATTTTAAATAGATCCATTATTGAATATTAAGCACCCCACCCTCTAATTGATAAATTTTATCACAACCCTTAATTGTACTAAGACGATGAGCGATAATAATCAAAGTCTTATCTTGGCTAATTTGATAAATTTCATTCATAATTTTCTTTTCTGTTTCTTCATCTAAAGCGCTTGTCGCCTCATCTAACACTAATATTTCTGGCTGACCATATAGCGCCCTAGCAATTGAAACACGCTGTCTCTGTCCACCACTTAACTGAACGCCACCCTCTCCAACTAAAGTATTTATCCCTTGTTGTGTTTGTAAAAAATCAAAAATATTTGCCTGCTTTAGAGATATCTCTAATAGATCTTTGTCTAAATCTTTCCCAAAACAAACGTTTTCTGCAATTGTGCCATCAAATAAATAAGCATGTTGTGGAATATAGCCAATCTGTGATCGCCAATTTTGTAAATTAGATTCATCAACCAAAATATTATCAATTTTTATTTCCCCTTGATCCGCTCCATGCAAGCCAATAATCAAATCTAATAAAGTAGTTTTACCTGAACCACTCATCCCTACAAATGCAATTTTTTCACCTTTACTAATAGTTAGATTTATATCGCTTAATATTTCTATATCTTGATAAGAAAAATTAACATTTGTCAGTTCAATCTTATCTCTAAATTTTATAATTTTATTCCCTAACTTTTCTTGTGCAACCTCTAACTCTTCATTAACTATATCAATTGCTCTATGGCCATATACCACCGCATTATATCCATTAATAATACGATTTGCTGACGGCAATAAACGATATAAAGCTATTACAAACAAACTAAGGGTTGGTAAAATATACGCTACATTGCTTTGATCTAAATATAGCAAGGTGGTTAACAGGATAATAATCAAAGAAAAGCCAACGGTCTCTAGAAACACCTTTGGGACAATACCTAAATAATTACCAGTTACTTGTGTTTCAGCATATTTATAAACTACTGAGGAAAATTCATTCTTACTTGCTTCTATTCTATTCTCATCTTGCAACTTAGATTGTTTAAAATTGCCAAAAAATCTATTAATAATTTCATAAAACTGTGCCTCAGATTTCTCTCTAATTTTTCCGATTGATTTAAGCTTTTTCGTGATTGTTTGAGTTAAAAATAATATCTTTATTAATATAACAGCCGTAAAAATAATTGTTATCTTCCAGTTTACAATCAACATCAAGGTATACAAAAAAACAATCACGAAAGCCTCAGATATTATCTGTAAAACAGAGTTAACAATTCTAGGCACATACGCTGCTTCAGTAATAATGGTTTTGGTCAAATAACTACTATTTTTCTTGGTAAAAACCCGATAAGGCATTGTCATATAAGTTTGAAATAATTTTTTCGTTATTTGCACATAAAGAGTCTCTACGAAACGAAACGAAACGTAGCCATATAATAAATGCATTCCACCTCTAAAAACATAAAAACCGAATAAAGCTAAGCCAAATACAATGGCGAAATTAACCTCACTCTCAAAACCAAAGAAATTAAATACCTGTAGATAGTATTGATTACTATGAATATTGTCAAAGTTTGTTGAAATTTCGATAAATGGCATAATCGCTGAAATACCTATTGTTTCTATGGCGGATATAAAAATAGAAAACAGAATCAGCCAAGCAACGATTCGCCTATCCCTCTTATTTAACAATCTTAGGAGTTTTTGAAAGTACTTCATATTAGTGTTTGTAATGATAAAATATAGGGTCAAAATTATCTGTAATTATAGAGAATAACGCATTGCTTGTTGTCGAGAATCAAAGCTTAATCCAGAGATCTGGAATTAATCCATCAAAGTCCCACAAACCTCCTCCCAATCGCTCTTCAAACTTTGGCGCAATGACTATTTTATCATGGTGCACTGCCAGCCATGCACCCCACCAACTAAAGGTACTGTTAGCAATGATGAAGTGATGACATTGACTCATCAGCCAGAGGTCAGCGTAGGCATTTTCGTCGCCCTGATTGTGGTGAATCAGCGTAATGCGGTCGTCGGGTAGCGGGATTCGACTACGCGCGACCTCGGGACGATCGGAGAACAAGAAATAATGCGCGCCACTGACTCTGGTCTCAATCTTCTGCACAGCTCGCGCATAGTAATCATCGGAGGTATTGTTACCGCTGGCACTCGCAGCAATCGCTGGATCGTCGAAAAAACGGACATGCACCGCTACTGCAAGGCATCGACTGATACGCTTGGAACAAGCGAGGTTGGTGGTGTCAGTTGGTGGATATATCTGTAGATCTTTACGGATTTGTGGCTCCACGTCCTTGAAATAGTTCTCACTTAGCCAGTTGCCCTCCAGATGCAGCTTCTTTGTGGGGCGAAGGTCGAGTAAACGCGAGTCGAATTCATACCCCTCTTGAACTAGATAGCTACGTTGCTCGAACGGAATTCGACGGTTCCAACGACGTAAAAGTTTGCGGCGGATGCGGCTAAAAGGTTCGAGACATTCGGCGGACGTCGCTTTCCGACAAGGAATAGTGAAATGGTCGAGCTGGTAGTGGCGATTGTATTGTGTGTCATATCGGAATCCACTGACATCATCAATCGCAAGCTCAGCATTGTTGACCAATGCCAGGCGGCGTGCGGCGGCGTAAACGAAGAGTTGATTACCTAGACCACCGAGTATGCGAGGAATGACTGTTACTGACATTATTACCAAGCCCAAAGAAACAGCATCATAAGAACTTGTATCCCATGTAAAAAACCGCCGCCGCTGCAAGCAACCCATACCACAACGTCGCCCAACGCTTAACTGAAGAAACATGACTTTGTGTAAAACCAAGCCACATACATGCAAATAACAACAACGTGAACATTAAACGGTATCTCTCGTGAATGATCATATTGCCACCCGCCACCGCCGCAAATATGATCCAGAAACCTATGGGAATAACAAGAAGCGCAGGAAATTGAATGCGATTGCTCCATGCAAGAGCAGAGCCAGACAAAACATAAGGAAAGCCGAGTAAGATCAGTACTGATGTCGGGATAGTCATGAGCCGTTCCCATTCAGAATATTCCCCGCCTACTAGCCCACTCAAGGAAACTGTAATATTTGGAAGTGGCGCAGCCAGATAAAGTAACATTTTAACCGGAAGAAAAACAAACATTTCTAACAAACTATTTGGCACAAGCAGCAAGCCTATTGATTTGTCCGACCAATTAACCCCGCTACTGCTGGCAACATTGTTTTCAAAGTTTTGAAGTGCAGATAGTTTCGCTAAGTAATTAATATCGATGCCGCCCATCATACCCTGCATTATAGTACCACCCAATAGAGTTCCTAGAAGCAAAGCAACCAAACTAAACTTCAAAACCAGGCCACTTACTCTTCGATTCCGAATGAGTGCTACCATTATGACTATACCCACAACAACAGATAGAATCATACTTGTTCGGACCGCAAGTATTCCAATCAAAGCCGATACAACAATAGCCAAACCTGAAACATTGGTTTTCTTAACAGAGGCGAGCACACTCCCAACACCTAGAATGACAATCGCCAGCAATACAGCCATCAAGGTTTCGCGACTTGTCATCACATCATACCAAAGAACTTCTGGTATCAGCACTAGCCCAGAGATGTAATAGCTTTTCTTGTTAAAATACGGAGCAAATGAGTATGCAGCATGAATAATGAAAATTATGCATGAAAATGTAATAAATGCATTTACCAACGCTGGCAGGACTGGATTTACACCAAAAATGTAAAAAATAGCCGCATAGTAATAAACAATCCCGAAATAATTAACTCCAATTGAGTCACGATTCCAGTCATTTGCTAGTAGTTCTTGGCTGTACTGATAGTAGCGTTGCGCGTCATAACCCCATGATGCAGCGCTCGGGTCCAACATCGGCAACCAGCCCAAATATAAGAGGATTAAAGTAACAGTGACCTTAATCATCCAAAAGGAGCCCAATATGCGAAGTTTTCGATCACCGACCTTGCTGGCCGTATTATGTGCCAACCAAAGACCAGCAATTGTCACGAAAACAAATAAAAACAGTGTCTGTATCAGTGCCTCTTCCACTGTTATCCCAAGTAATACAATACCAAACAGTAAAACTAATAACAGAAGTGCAATTTCTGTAGGACGCATCCGAACAAACAATGGACGCTGAAGCGACACCTTTGACGTCAAATATTTATTCATTATACTGCATGCTCCAGCACACGAAGTCTTTGACAGTCATGCTAGGCGTGATTCCTCGTTGAAGTATTTAAACATAGCCATGTATTTACAAAATGTTTCAAGTTTTAGTTAGTGTAAAAATACCGCAACCATAGTGGCATTCGAAATTAGTCTCGATATTATGTTGATTAAATTTCAACCCCTTATTTAGATTACCCCTGTCATCAACAAACGAAAAATCATCAATCATTACTTTGTTGTCAAACATTTTAAATAGGTAGGAGATTGAAAATACACGGTGCGCATTAAATTCTATGCGTTGCTGGCCTATAGGAATAGATAGATAAAGCTTGCCACTCGGCTTGAGCATCGATAACAGATTTTCAAAGCCAATGATGTGCCCATCCCAACGTAAAGGATCCCCATATCTCCCTAATCCAAAGTGCTCAAGTGCATGCAGACATGACAATGATTCACAACAGCCGATAAGTTCGTCGGGTAATTTACCCATCATATCCGCCTGTATGTATTTAATATTTTCTGACTTACTGGTCAGTAGACGAATATCAATACATTCAATTTTTCGAAACGATGCTATATGTGCTACAAATCCATCTACGCGAGACCCAACATCGACATGCCGTAAAGGTTTATTTAGAAAAACACGCTGTGCAACTAACAAATCTTGATGAAAATAGTGCCCATTGGCTACTCCACTCTCTTCAAATCTGTCAGCTAAACAAGGATATGACTGGCCAAAAATAAATGATCCATCACCTGCCGAAAGTTGACGATTAAGCTTTCTATATTCTACGAAATACCCTGGCAGAGCCCTAATAGACTGAACAGCTTTAATTGGATTGATTCCAAAGTCAGCCAAGTAACGAAATAATAATTTCAAGTAGTTCTTAATCATAAATAAAACTTCCTAATGTGTTTGAGTTTAGCTTGATGTTTTTCGAAAGTAGCATTCCAAATATCTGATACATCTTCCAAGATATACATCTGAATCCAAATAATATTTGCAAGCCGAACCATTCTTGCGGAAAGAGGCCAGTAAAAATTTTTACTTAGAAAGTCAACTTATTTTATATTCAAATTTTTCATAAATATGCTTGTTTTTAGACTTTTACGCATCGCTATCTGTTTTATGCGGTATCCACGCAAATGCATCCAATCAACAACTACAAGCTTGAATCCTTTCAGAATTTTAATTGACATCAGGGAGGACCACTTAAAGCCAGCATGTCGTTGCGTCTCTATTACAATTCCCCAACTTAGTCGTCGGTCAAAAATATATGTCAGAAACCACGAAACATAGGTTGAATGGTAATTTTTTCTCCAGTTATCCATGCCTTTATATTTCACCAAGTCTTTGTTATTCATAATTATCAGTGCACAGAGATGTATAAAGCCATGGTTCCAACCAGGTACTCCATATGGTGCATTTTGAATCTCTTCAATCTCTTGACCACGAATTATGAGTGGTATGGGCACACCAATAACTTTGCCGCCAGATATAATAATTGCAAATGAGAAAATAAGAGGAAGAAAGATCGTCCTATTATTTTCATCAAGCCAATAAAGTTCGTCGCACCAAGACATTGCCTTATTAAAAAATTCCTTCAACTTAGTTGTATTTCGATAACAATGGTTGCTCAGGTGCTGGGGAGCGTATGCCTCCAGAGTGTCAACTTCAAGTTTGATGGGAGCCTGAAAAGTGACCTTTAGTTGTTCATGTGGAAATAGGATGCGCTCAGCATTTTCATGGAAAAAAATGGTGGGCCCCAACTTGGATAGCAATAAGTCTCCGTCACTTCTGATGATCTCCTGATAACGAATCTCTAGACTTTCTGGCGTAAAAAGGTCATCGTCAGAATTTATGAATACAATCTCATCTTTTAACGCTTTTTCAAAAATCGCTGAGTACCAATTATTGGCAGGGTGAAGTGACTCTTTACGATAGAGTATTTCCCAGCAAAATCGTTGATCACTCCTATAGTGACTAACTATTTCTTCAATATCAGAAGCAGCTGGTGGATAATTGTTAACCACAACAACACGGATTTGTTCGGGAATCGCATCAGTCCGACATTGGATCAGACTTTGCAATACCCATTTCAAACAGTTATTACGTTTATAAGTTGGGATGACGATTAGCATAACTCTTTCTTCATTTTGATTGACTAGCGACAATGATCTTTAGTTACCAGTTTATTCACATAATATTCTGACAATCCGATTATATATTAAACGGTTATACTGTTTGTGTTGTTGAATAAAAAACTAGCATTTCACTCAGTCCACAACTCAAATCTATTGATGGTGACCAGTTAGGTAACCTTGTTCCTTGCCAAGGCTCCATCATTTCTCGCTGCCGAGAAGGTCGGTCGCCCCACTTTATTGACAACTTCCGACCAAGAACATTCTCAAATTTCACGACCAAATCTCGCACGGTTAACGAATCACCTGATGAAACCATATACTGTTCATGACATACAACATATCCATCCATTAAACGGGTCGCAGCTTCGATAAAAGCGGATGCAACGTCGTTAATATGAATAAGATCGATAATCTGATATCCAGGACTCATCGAGAGAGAGTGATTATCTTGGGCAGCACTACACAGCAAGTTGATTAATTTTGGGCGCGGATCCTCAGGGCCATAGGTATCTGAAAGCTTAAGTGTAATAATGCGTAGACCACGAGCTTCGACGTAGTACTGTAGGATCGCTTCAAGCGCCTGCTTGGTAGCTGCATAAAGATTGACAGGACTGTAATCCCTCCCTTCTAAGTGCTGCCAAATGGTTCCCGTATTAATCAGGTTGTACACGCCATTCACCGACATAGCCTCTACAAGTTGGGTAGAGAACAGCAGGTTACTTTCAATCAATCCTTCGATATCATCTGTCGTATGTTGGACTAAAGTCAAAGAGGCTAAGTGAAATACAACATCGGGCTTGGTGATACGCAGTATCGATACCATACCGCTACTGGTGCCGTCATGATAATGTACCGTTATGGAGCTACGTACCACATCTAGCAACTTGCAGATGGAACTAGGCCGGACAACAACATCCACAACCCAACCTTCTGCCAACAAACGTCGAGCAAGGTTTGAGCCAATATAGCCAGTAGCCCCGGTAATCAGCGCACGTTTGACTTTCAGTTGCCTATCGTTCATACGCAAACCAGCTCTTATAATTCAATAGGAGCATGAAAATGGTATTACACCTTGAAAATACCGACAGAAAGATTACTAGTGGAATTTGAACGAATTTCAAAGAATACTTGTATCGTTTTTTGAGTTGTACTTCGTAACAGCTTGGTGTGCTTATTTCTGTGAGGATGAACATTAGGAGTTCACACCAAAAAACTCTTCGAGTTTGTTTACGATGAAATCAAGATTCTCGGTCTGCAAACCAGGAAATACACCAAGCCAAAAAGTCTGACTCATGACTATATCTGTATTAATTAAATCTCCAACAATCCGATATTCAATACCTTTAAAATATGGCTGTCTAGTTAGATTTCCAGCAAACAATAAACGTGTGCCAATTTTATTTTGGTCTAAATACTTAATAAGATCTATCCTGCTTACTCCAGAGTCACTCTTTACTGTGATCGGGAATCCAAACCACGAAGGTGTTGAATTCTCAGTAGCTGTAGTCAGTTCGATAAAATCAGTAAGAGTTGACAGCCTGTCATTCAAATAAGAAAAGTTAGAGTTGCGTTTTTCAATAAATTCTGGCAATCGCTCCAGTTGTGCTAATCCACAAGCGGCCTGCATATCGCTAATCTTAAGATTATAACCCAAGTGTGAATAAGTATATTTATGATCGTATCCTTTTGGCAAGCTACCTAATTTCTGTTCAAATCGTTTTTCACAAGTATTATCGCAACCTGGATCACAGTAACAATCTCTACCCCAGTCTCTAAACGACTCAGCAATCGTTATCAA
>Ga0066607_1001501_pt1 | contig 10686 bp, 9 predicted proteins | sample SaaInlV_DNA_120m_FD_60384 | JGI IMG/M metagenome (GOLD analysis project Ga0066607, IMG submission 60384) | Marine microbial communities from expanding oxygen minimum zones in the Saanich Inlet - SI075_LV_DNA_120m | ecosystem: Environmental > Aquatic > Marine > Unclassified | place: British... | reverse complement strand
TAAAATATAAAATTTTGAGATTTAAAATATCTAAAAAAATATTTGCTCATGTCGACTGTGATAGTTTTTTTGCTGAGTGCGAAATCTTTAGAAATCCTCATTTAAAAAATAAATATGTACTAGTTTGAAATGAGATAATTATTGCTTGTAATTATAAGACAAAAGCTCTTTGAATAAAGACATGAACACCAGTATGGAAAGCTAAAGAAATATTAAAATGAAAGTGAATTTTTCTAGATGTAGATCATAGATTTTACAGCCTAATATCAGATAAATTAATGGCTTATTTAGAATTGAATACTCTAAATATAGAACCTTTTTCTATTGATGAAGCTTTCTGTGAAATTACATGATTAGCTGAGATGAATAAGCTAAGTTTAGAAAATTATACAAAAAAAATACAAAAAGATATTCTAAAAAAGATATGAATCCCTGTATCTATATGAGTTAGCAATACTAGAATTAAGGCGAAAATATTTTCCAAATTAAATAAACCTTTTTGAATATTTATCTCCCTAAATAACAAAAAAGATAAAGAAACTTTTCAAACGCTTCCTTTATCAATAGTACCTTTTATTTGAAAAAAAACATGAGAAAAATTTAAATATTTATGTAATAATGTTTATGACTTCATAAATATATGATATTGGAAATTAAAAGACAAAATATGAAAAAATGCTACCGATTTACGGCTAGAACTTATTGGAGTAAATGCATTTGTTGTAAAAAAAAGTCAAAAATCAAAATCAATGAGTAGATGAAGAAGTTTTAATCATAATATTACATCTAACAAAGAGTTTTTAAAAAAACAGTTAATACTAAATTTTAATTGGCTATATGAGGAATTTATAACCAAAGAAATAGAATTAAAAACTGTATCCATTTTTCTCAGGGATAAATCTCTTTTTACTCATGTATTTAATTATAACATGATGGAACATACCTACATTAGAGCTGATATTTTAAAAATAATAATTGATCTATTTGAACAAAATTTTGATAAAAATACACTATATAGGAGTACTTGAATAGTTTTTTCTAATTTTAGAAGTTATAAACCAGAGCAAACTAGTATATATGACAAGCCTCTAAGAGATAAAACTAATCATTTAAAACTAGCAAAAACTGTAAATACATTAAACAAAAAATATTGATGACATAAACTTTGCTTTTGAGTTGATTTATTATGAGAAAAGTCTCTTTTAAAAGTATGAATTAGGAAATAATAGATTGAAATTTTAGCCAAAGAATATATAATCATTTTAATTAACCTTTTAATAAAAAAAAATGGCTAAAAAGAAAAAAGATATGAGCTGGCTTTTAGATGATGAAGATATAAATACTCTAGAAGTAAAAGATTCTAATTGAAATATATTAGAGTCCTGAGATAATGTTATAGCAATAAAAGATTTAGCTGTAAAAGGTGCTCAAAATATAAAAAGATGAGATAAATTTAAAAATATTAGATTAACTGATGATTCTGAATTAATTGAGTCATGAAAAATGGTTTTAAGAACTGATTTTTTTAAAAAAATCTAGATAACTATTCCCTTTTTTAAAACCATTTGACAAATTATAATAATATATGTTAATATATATATATACGCTAAGGTAAATATAAATAACATATATGTTCAATATAAAAACAAAATTTAATAGATTTAAAAATATTTTTAATCAAAAATTTAATAAACTATTAATAAACATCCATTTAAAAAAGAATAAAGTTAATAAAATAAAAGTAAATTCTCTTATATGATACTTTTCTATACTTATTATTTGAATATTTTTTATATTAATTAATTTATCTATAAATACTCAAGATTATGAATATAATTCTGCATTAGAAATACCTAATAATTCTGGACCTATAAAATCATGGTGATGAAGAGTTGTTGATACAAATAATAATAAAAATATAATTCTAATCCCATAAAAAAAGCTAATAAAATAAACTAGCTAATATTTTTAAAAAATATTAGCTAGTTTATAAAAAGAATCTATAACTTTTTCTTTTTTTAATTTTAATCACTTGATTTTGTATACTAATATATTATCAATAAATCATTTTATAAAATCTTCATAACTTACAGTATATGTTAAATCTAGAATATTTATGAAATCTAGATAAAAATATTTTATATCACTATAGAATAAAGCTAATTTATCCTCTATAGTCATTTCATCTAAAAAATTAATTTTGGTTTTATATTCTTGAAAGAAATTTCTTTTTCCCTTTTTCCAAAACTCATCCAAAACTATTAATTCCTTATTTTCTAATAATAGTTTATCTTTATTAATATCTTTTCACTCTAAAAACTCTTTTAAATATTTAAAAGAGTTTTTTTCTATATTTTTTATATCTAAAATTGATTTAAATCATTCTTCTTTAGTAGATTTTTTATAAATTATAAATAAATATAATAGCATCTCTATCTTCATGTCTTTTTGTCTTTTTTCCCAGTTTGAATAAATACTATTAAAATCAGATACAAAATTTATAGATTCTATATCTATTCAATCTAATTCTTTTAAAAAGTCTTGTCTTCTGTTAATAGTTAGATTTGTTGAATCATAAACTATATTTGTATTTCAAGACTCTATATATTTATTAATTTTTAATATAGAATTTTGTACTCACAATATATTTAGTTTGTTTTGATTAAAATTATTTTCTCTTAATAATTCTATTTCTTTATCACTACTTACAATTTTATAATCAATAAAATTTTTTAAATATGTTGTTTTCCCACTACATGGAGATCATGATAATATTGTTAATCACATTATATAATTTCTAAGTTATAATCTTTTAATCATTTTGTTTCATAAGTATTTCCATCTGTTCAGATAATAATTCAATCAATATTTTGTTTTTTTAGAAAAACTAAAGATTTTTCTATTCACATAGCAATACAAGCTGTAGCATATGCATCTGCGATATAGCATTTATCTGAAACTAAACTAATACTAATTATTTCATTATTGTTTGAGTTAGTTTTTGGATTCAAAATATGATGAAAATTTTCATTCTCTACATTCCATTTTCTTTTATAAGTTCATGATGTAGAAATAGCTTTATTAGTCACCTCTAAAACTGCTAATATTTTCTTTTTATTAAATGGACTATCTATAGCAACAACTGGTACATCCCCGTTTTTATTTTTTCAAGATATAAATATATCCCCTCAAGCATTTATTATAAAATCTATGTATCATTTTTCTTTTAGATATTCACTTACCAAATCAACAGCATATCATTTAACAATTCATCATAAATCAATATTTTGATTTTTTCAAAGTTTTATTTTATTTTGATTAACAGATATTTTTTCTATATCTATGTCCTGCAATTCTTCCTTTTTATCAAAAATTCATTTCCTAAAATCTTCAGCATATCAAATATTTTTTAAATTCATAAGTGGATTAAAATATCCATCCGTTTCTTTATATATTGTTTTTACTATATTAAAAATTTTTATAAACCTATTACTTAACTCTAATTCCTTTTCCTTGTTTAATAAACTTAGATCAGAAAGATTTGAAAATCTAGAAAATTCTTTTTCTAAAGAATAAATCAAACCAAAAGAATTATGAATATCTTCTAAAGGATTAGTATCAGAAATAACACTTATAGTTATGTTTGTTCACATCAAAAATTCATTCTTTGAATACTTCATTTTTTGTCTTCATTAAAAATTACTATCAATTTCATCTCTTAATAATTTCGTACCATTAACTTCTACATCTTCTATCCATGGTTTATCTTTTGAAATTGTTATTTTTAAATCACAGTCAGAATAATCTACTAAATAACTAGTTTCTTCTTCTTTTATTTTTGGAATACAATATTTTAAAAATATTTCTCATGTGGGTTTTAATTCATTAGAAATATTTACAGGAGCTAGACCTTCTTTAGCTTGTTTTTGACATTCAAAAATTCTAACTCATTTACAAGTATTATCTGCTGATAAAATAGTCATTGCATAAACAAAGACTAAAACAACGATAATTATACTAGTAAAGATCCCGAATTCTTTCATATCTAAATTTTATTAATTAAATTTCTCTGAAAATACATTTTCATATCAGGCTTTTTTCAAATATTCCATTGATCAAGCTACAACTCAAGGGTTTCAACAAATATAAAATTCTGTATTTTTATCAAATTTAAATTTCGTTAAATCTATTCTTCAATAATTATATTCTTCTGTTTCTTCTCTAGATAGATAAATATGAGTTTTTAAGTTTTGTATTTCATTTATTTCATCTAGATAAAATAGGTCTTTTTTAGCTTGAGCTCAGAAAAATAACTGATTATCTTTAGATTTCATATCTCATGATATCATATTCATAATTGGTGATAATCATGTACCAGTAGCTATAAAAACTTTTGGATTATCAGTATCTTTTAAAATAAAATCTCAATAAATTCATTTTATTTTGATCGTATCTCAAACTTCTACAGTTTTTAAAAACCTTCCTGCCCTTCAGGTTTCTTTTAATTTTATTCAAAAAGTTAATGTATGATGCTTAAAAGATACTATAGAGTAAGCACGTGAGAATTCTCAATCAAAATCATTTAAAAGTAAAATTGCATATTGTCATCTAATAACATCAATATCACTATTTATTTTTAAATTAATTTCTAAAACATCATCTGTTAACATTTCGTGTGAAACAACTTCTCATAAATATCATCAAAATACAGTATTTGTTTCTCAATAATATGGTTCAAAATCAGATTTTGTTACACCACATACTGGACATCTCCAATCATCTGGAATATCCTCAAATTTTGTACCTGGTTCTATTCAACTATCTGGATCTCATACACTCTCGTCATAAATATATCAACAAGGTATACATAAATATTTAGTAGTTTCTCAACTATTTTTTTCTGTTTTGTTTGATAAATATGATGTAGCTCTAAGAATTACTACCAAAGCTAATAAAAATATATAAAAATTATCAAACCTAGATGCAAAAGCAACATGAATAATACTTAATAAATATGTTGGATAAACTAGAGATTGTAATATTTTCCATCATTTTCATGAAAGTAATTTAATGGAAACTTTATTCGATGTAATTCATAAAATAAGCATCAAAAATCAAGCTACAACTCAACTTAAAGCATCAAATCTAAGTAATAAATTATCATAAACATATTTCAGGTATGATACATCACTATGATATTTTGTTTGAAAAGTGTATTCAATAGTAAAATATTCTAATCAATGCCTAAAAAAGAAAATAAAACTTATTATTCAGAAAATTTTTCTCGATAAGATAAAATTTTCTCTAATACTTGAATTTTTTATAAATCTAAGAAGCGGACTAACAATTAACGCAAATGATAGGTATAGAAATGCTAGTTTTCAATATATTCTTAATTCTAAATTAGCCTCTCAAGCATTTTCTATTAAAAAATTATTATTTAGAAAGAATGTTGGGACAACTAATAAAGATAAGTAAAAAATAGACTTGATGGTATATAATGTTTCTTCTCTAAAAATATTATTATTAATCTTTATAAACTTTAATAAGATTAATCAAATAGATCAAATGAACAAATATACAAAATAAATTGATGTATAAATGTCTGAAAAGTTAAACTGATGAATACTTTCTAAATCTACAACTGTTAAAATATATAGTAATGGAAAAATAAGCATTCAATAAAAGATATTTAAAATTGTCATTAAATATTTTTGAATTATTATTTTCATATTTGTATAATTTATTAACTAGCTGTTGTTGTTGTATCTGCTTGATTTGCTGCAGCTTGTTGTGCTGCATCTAGCCTAGCTTGTTCTGCCGCAGCTGCTTGTGCTGCTGCAATTCTTGCTTGTTCTGCTGCTCTAACTTGTGCTGCATCTTTTTCAGCTGCTGCTGCTGCTGCTCTTTGTGCTGCTGCAATTCTCGCTTGTTCTGCTTCCTTAGCTTGAGATATAGCTTGAGCTTCTGCTCTAGACTTTGCATCTGCAGCTCTTTTTTCATCTGCAGCACTTACATTTAAATTTGTAGTTACTTGTGTTTCTTGAGTACTAGCGACTTCTCTAGCAGGAGTGGGTACTTTTTCTTTTACCATAGCAATATCAAAATCACTTGAATCTATATAGACTAAAATTTGTTCATAAACCAAATTATTGATTTCAGAAAATAATAAAATCTTTTTATTATATTTTTCTAATATTGCAACATCTGTAATTTTTATTTTTAGTAATCTAAGAGTTGCTATTTTGTCATCTATTAAAACATTAACTCTATTATATAGATCAAATTTTTCGGCTGAACTATATTTTTTTGCATCAACCCTTGTTAAGAAGGTAGCAAATCTTTCTTTAATTACAAGTTTTTCTTCATCACTTAATTTTGGAGCAACATCTTCAACTACAATTTCTTGTTCAGTTTCTTGTTCGTAAGATTCTGTATTTTGAACAACAGTTTGAGTATTTGACTCTACTTGACTAGTAGATGTAACTGAAGTTGCTGTATTAGCTCAACATACAGTTCTTGGTTCTTGTACTTGTTCACCAGAAGCCGTAGTAACAGTATCATAAACAGTAGTACAAGTTTGATTTGGATTTGATATATTTGCAGTATTTGTAGTAGTCGTTGTCCTAGAAGTATTAGAATAGTTTCATGATTCTTTTTCATATCAACCACTCTCTTTTTCTCCACTTTCTTGACCACCACTTTCTGCATATGTATTAGCAATAAAAGAAATATCCAATTTTTTTACTGTCCAAAAACTATTTAAACTATCATCTTGTAGCGATACTATTCAACCAAATGACATAGAAGATATAAAAAATATACTTCAAACAACTATTACTCTAATAAATCATTTCTTCAACTTCATAATAAACCTTATATTATATTTTAAAATATTGCTACATTATATTTCTAAACTGTAAGAGTAATGTAAGAAAAAGTTAAAATATTTATAGCACAAATTAAATAAATAGCAAATGTAAAATTGACTTTATAGTATTTATAATTATAAATAATTAACAATATAATTTTAAACAAATGTCTCTAATAGAAAAAATATTTTCACAAAAACAAAATAGTAAATTACCAGAAATTGAAATAAATAATATGTTAGAACTTTTTGAAGTTTGAAACGTATTAGATTTAGAACAAGCATTAAAGGATGAAAATCTTTATTGAGTTTCTTTTGTATCAAAAAATGTAAAAAACAGTACTCAACAAATAATAGAATCATTAGCTTGTTATATATTTGATTCTTCTACCAGGATTAGAAATTTATGAATTCATATTGATTCACCTGACAGAATAGAAACATCAGATATGATATTAACATGACTATATTCGCCTACAAATAGTTATAGTAACATAGCTACAATTTTTACTGACACAAAAAAATCAGATAGAGAAAGTAAAAAATTTATTGAAAATTTTAGGTATAAGGAAAATTTTCCTGAAGAGTTTGAAGAAATAAAAAAACAAATTCTAGATATATTTAAATTATCTATTAAAAATGTTTCTGAAGATTCCATGTGATTTTGGACATGCATGTGTAATGTATGTTTTGCACATAGATGATTAAAAAAAACTCAATGAAATAAATTATTAGAGGCTAGAGATCAATTTGTAAAACAATTCTTAATAGACTCTAGAAATAGCATTGAACTATGTTTTACAAAAAAAAGAGAGGAAAGCATATTAATCTTTCCTAATTGATTAACAAATAATTGACGCCATGTTTCTCATACACGTTTTTCAACTTTAGATGAAAAAGATAGGTTTTCAAATTGAAAAATATCTAATATATGTTTTGATGAAAATGGAAAAGTTCGCCCAGCTAATACAAAAATAATATCACCAAATGATAAAATACTTATAAATAGATGATGAATAAATATGTGATTTAGGTCAAGCATTAATCCTTTAATATAAAAATAAAAACAACTTAATATAAGTTGTTTTTATTTCTATTATTTAGGCATCTTTTCAGAACATAAGTACCAATCTTTGTGTTCATATTTAGCTGGATTAGATTTTGCTTGTTCTAAATTTTCAGCTGGTTGAACTATAACATCTGATCAAAATAAATCATTATTTGGCCAGTTAGCAGGTGTAGCTCTTTTGTGAGTTGCTGTCATTTGTAATGAATCAACTAATCTAAGAATTTCATCTATATTTCTACCATTAGACAGTGGATAATACATAAGTGCTGCTATTTTTCCATCTGGATTAATTACAAATACCGCTCTAACCGTATGAGAATTATCAGCACTAGGTTGTAGCATACCATAATTTACTGCTATTGATGGATCAGCAATTATAGGGAATTCTATATCAACATTAAGTTTATCTTTTATATTATGAACCCATGCTATATGTGAATGAATACCATCAACTGAATAACCTATTAAATCTACATTTCTCTTATCAAATTCAGATTTTTTATCTTGAAATCCTACAAATTCTGTAGTACAAACTGGTGTAAAATCAGCTGGATGTGAGAATAAAACTACCCATCTACCCTTATAATCCTCTGGGAAGTTAATAGCTCATGTAGTAGAAGGTCCAGAAAATGCTGGAGCATTTTCACCAATTAAAGGAATTCTTGGCATATTTAAATTATTTTCCATGTTTATCATAGTTAAGTTATATAAAAAGAAATATAGCTCATATAATAATCATTTATTTTAAATAAAAATCATAATGAGAATAATTCTCATTTAGAGAATATTACTTTTTTGTTTTATGTCAAATTTTAAATTTTAAAAAAGAATTAAATATATTAATTTAATTCTTTTTTGGTATTTTTTCTGGACTTACTTTTAATCCTAAAAAATTAAAAACTCTCTGTAGCTCCACTAAACTTACTATTGCTCATTTATGATCTCAAAGACCATTTTCTCTATTAAATTTTCAACCAGGAAAATTTTGTAGATAACTACTCCATGTACTATTTCATTTTGCTTCTCAAAAATACCATATTCTATTTTTTTCATATATATTTGATTCATTTGCTAATCTATCTTTATAGCTTGCTAAAAGTAATCATAACCCTATTATTTCTTTTTCATCACTAGCTACTTTTAATCATAATATTTCAAACATCTTCTTTAATTCTATAGGATTTGTTATAGTTCCCTGTTCATTTCAAATTTTATTATCCCTATTAAATTCTGTATTTGGATATGATACTAATTCACTCCAAAAGCGAGCTCATCTTGCATAAGCAAAATACCATATTCATTTTCTATTATATATATTTGCTTCTTTTTCTAATTTTTCTTTCATTAACTCTATTATTTTTCACCACCTTACTTTTTCTTGTTTAGGAGTAGCAACTTTTAATCCTAATTTTTTAAACATCTTCTTTAAATCATTAGGATTACTTATAGCTCATTTAGTACTTCAAATTTTCCATTCTTTTAAAGTCCTAACATTTGGAAAAGATTGTAATTCAGTCCATGTATTACTACCTTTTGCATCTCAAAAATACCATGTTCCTTTTATCCTATATATATTAGCTTCTTCTGCCAATTCTTTTTCTTTAGCTTCTATTATTTTTCACCATCTCTCTCTTTCTTGTTTAGATGTAGCTACTTTTAGTCATAATTTATCAAACATTTTACTTAATTTCCTTGAATTTGAAATAGATCATGAGGCATTACAAATATTGTGTTTTTTATTAAATTCTGTATTTGGATAGTATTGTAGAAATACCCAAGAATCTATACCTTTTGCATCTCAAAAATACCATATTTCTTCTTCTTTATATATATTTGCCTCATCTGCTAACTTTTGTTCATGTTTTTCTAAATTTCTTCACCATCTGTCAGTTTCTTCTTGCTCTGTTGCTACATTTAATCATAATTTATAAAATAATATTTTTAAATCTCTAGAATTCCTTATAGATCATCTTTGGTCTCAAATATCATTATCTTTATTAAATCATGCATTCGGGAAATTTCTTAATGCTGACCATTTATGAGCTCAATATGCATCTCAAAAATACCATTTTCAATCCTCAAAAAATATATTTGCATCATTTTCTAGTAATTCCTTTTTTGATTCTAAAAATTCTTGCCATTTAAGGATATCCTTTAAGCTTACTACTCACTCAACATTTTTATGTGCAGAAATTTTGAAATCGGCTTTTAAACTATCTTGATTTTCAGTTAATATAGCCTCTTTTAAATTTTCTAAATATTTTTCAGAATATGGAATTTGTTTAGCAACTAATCATTCTATTTGTTCTCATTTCTCATAATTCTCAAATTTTTCTATCCTAATAATTCAATCATAAACAAAAGTAGCTTGTCATATCTCATCAGAAATAAGAACCGTCTTATCTATATTTCATTCAGAAATATAAATTATTTTATATGGATATTGTCTCATTATATCCTTATCTATTTTTTCTTCATATATAAGCAAATCTTCTATATTGATATTAATTAGTAATAATATATTTAAAAATTGTCTATACTTATCTACACTCTCTTTTCCCTCTACAAACTCTCAAGATCATGCTTTCATATTAGTTAAACATAAAGCAGGTAGAATACTAAATTTTAATTTTATTATCTCTTTATCTAATTTTTGTTCCAGTGCATCTAAAAACATATTTAATAAATCATCTACATCTTTAAAATCAGTCTCTCAAAAATACATATTTTCATATCTCTTTAAAAC
>Ga0066607_1001392_pt1 | contig 11202 bp, 7 predicted proteins | sample SaaInlV_DNA_120m_FD_60384 | JGI IMG/M metagenome (GOLD analysis project Ga0066607, IMG submission 60384) | Marine microbial communities from expanding oxygen minimum zones in the Saanich Inlet - SI075_LV_DNA_120m | ecosystem: Environmental > Aquatic > Marine > Unclassified | place: British... | reverse complement strand
AATTTTATTTCCAGGGTAATTATGAGGGACGTCGCTATTAGAGTAAGACCAATACCACGAATGACCACCCATTATTAGTCCGCCACCATCAAGGAGAAACTCCTCAATTACAGAATTATCGCCATCATCATGCCCATTCCAAAATTCATCTACCAGACAATCAATTTCTGAAAGATCATCCGGAGTAACTGAGAGAAAAACATCATGACCACGCTCTTTCAAGTCATCTTCCCAGTCATCGAATCCTGCACCATATGCCAGACCTATGTTGGCAGATTGACCACACGCCCATTCTACTGCACGCATCGTGAAATCATGATCTTGCATAACCCAACTTTCATGACCATAACCAACCATTTTTCCACGACCAACGTGTGATGCAGATACTACTGTATTATCATTAGAATCTCTACCTAGGGGAAATGACCACTCGCCAATTGGCAAAATTAGCGAAGACCAACCCCCCCAGTCAGCATCTTCAATATCTCGCAATAATTCATTCTGATCAGCCCTTAAGTCGTGTATGGCTATCCAAATATTAAGTCCCACTGCACCTCCAGTATTATTAGCCCAAATTGTATATTCTTGCCAATCTGTTCGCGAATTTGGAATTCCTTCAATTGAACCATTATCGAGTATTAAAAGGCCAGAAGGTAATTCCGGGTACACCTCCCAAGAATCAATTAAGGGACCATTATTTGTAGCCGGAATTAATACACTGTGATTAGATTTAAGAGCATATTGTGATTCAGGCCAGGAAATCTCATTAGGAGGTAAACTAACGACGCTTATTACTATCTGAGTGGTTGCATATCCTCCTGAATTATTTGCCCATATCTGATAATTCAAGGGCTCTTGTAATATCAAAGCGGTTCCAGAAATTATACCATTACGATAGTTCAAATTAAGCCCAGAAGGGAGATTTGGAGAAATTTCCCAACTATCTGGTGAACCACCTGACCAATTAGGAGTTAAGTTGGATAAGTTTTCATTGACAAATAATTCTAGAACATATGGTTCATAACGAATATTCTCAGGTGAAAAATCACTAACAGAGATGAGTATACTTGTTGTGATTGAACCGCCAGTATTTGTTGCAGTCACATAATGTTCCCTAATTGCATGTAATTCAGTAGGGTAACCAAATATTGTACCACTTTCTAAATTGAAAAAGAGACCCTCTGGTAAAGGAGGTTCGATGTCCCAAAGTATAATTTCTCCGCCATCAAAAGTAGGGGTTTCATCTATCTCCTCACCGATAAGCCATTGAAATAAATGACCAGAGTAATAGAGATTTTCAGGAGATTGATGAGTAGTTATTATTCGGATATTCGTTGAATTAGAGCCACCATCATTAGAAGCAGTGACTGTATGATTAGAATCACCAAGTTGCTGAGCAATACCATAGATTTCTCCTGAACCAATAATTTCTAGACCTTCAGGCAGGTCAGGATTAACCACCCAACTCACAGGCAATCCACCGGAAACTTCTGGCATACCGATTCCACAGATACTCTGAATGGTACAAAAAATTGTACTTTCGGAATAAGTTATCGAATCAGGAGGTGCTGGTAATATTGTTATACTGATGATGAAAACACTTGACCCCATTGAGTTAGTGGCAATTATTGTGTAGCTTGTAAGCACAGACTCTACATCAGGATTTCCTGAAAGAACACCATTTTCAGAATCTAAACTCAAACCTTCAGGCAGCCTTGGATTAACCAGCCAATTCTCGGGACCATCTCCGATAAAACTAGGAGTTAATGGTTGCATATTTATTCCAACTGTTAATTGTAATGATTCTTCTCCAAAGTCCAAATTATCTGGTGGGAGCATCAATCTACAAATATCTCCAGTAAATATTTCATTGAATAAACAGTCATCTTCTGTTAGTTCTATCACTTCACAACTAGGATCATTGGGTTCTAATTCACAATTTATTTCCATTGAATCATTGCCTTGACCCCATGGCATCGATAAACACCCTGGCGTTAGAAGAAGAAAAACAAGTAAGAAAGAGATTGATTTCATAGATTCCACATTAATGGTATAGAAGATTTCTTCATAAACTATCTGTAAGTGAATTATTCTAATCCAGGATAAGCGGGACCTTCATCGAAACAATACTTTACTGTTTGATAATTAGATTTGAATTCTCTAACATCTGACTTGATTTTAGACGTTTCTTCATTTTTTATTAAGGCACGTGCAAAGAAATTAGCCACATCTTTCATTTCATCAATTCCCATCCCTACTCTAGTAAGTTCGGGAACACCTAATCGTAGACCACTAGGTTGCATTGCTTTAGTATCTCCAGGAAGCATGTTCATATTAGTGATGATTCCCGATTTTTCAAGTAAATCTGCTGCTTTACGGCCCGCCCCTGAATCAATTTCACCATGGCGAGTAAGTACCTGGTGGCTTGCAGTATAACCTCTATCTTCTGCAAGTACATCGAAACCTTCTGCAGCTAGAGCAGACGCCAAAGATTGAGCATTGGAAACTATGTTTTTAGCATAATCACTGCCAAATTCTTCAAATTCAGCCAGAGCAACTGCTTTCCCGGCTACGTGATGAAGATGATATGAGGAACAAGTCCCAGGGAATATTGAGTTATTCAATTTACGATGGAATTTTTCATCAGAAGAATCTGAAAGAACAAATCCACCTTGAGGCCCAGGGAAGGTTTTGTGGCTACTACCTGTCATGACATCTGCACCTTCTCTTAATGGATCTTGAAATTGCCCGCCTGCGATTAAACCTAGCACGTGCGCCCCATCATACATCACCTTGGCACCTACTTCATGTGCAGCATCCGCTAACTCTCTTAGTGGTGTAGGGAACAGAAATACAGATTGCCCGAATAATGCCAAATTAGGCTTAGTTTCTCTGATTATCTTAATCGAAGCATCAATATCTGGCTCCATTCTATCTATGTCCCAAGGATAAGTGACTAGACCCAATCCACGAACCCCTACTGCTCCCATCCTTGCATGAGATATATGCCCACCATCTGCAGTAGATACTGCCGTAATTGTATCGCCTGGTTTCGCTAAAGCCTTGAGAGCAGCAATATTTGAAACTGTACCTGAAGTTGATTGGATATTTGTAAAATTACAATTAAATACTCTTTTTGCGGACTCTATACCTAGTGATTCTATACTATCAAAATCATCACACCCCTGATAATATCTCTTTCCAGGGAGACCTTCTGCATATCGTCCATGAAGATCGGAATTAACTGCTTTAGCGACCATAGGTGAAAGTATATTTTCACTAGCAATCATTGGTAAACTATCTCGATAATGTCGGCCCGAAGAATTCACTGAATCTAATATTGCAGTCGCCTGTGCCTTTTTGCCCATGATGTTTCATAGCCATTAGGTCAAAGAGTTTAGCGGAACAGAGTTCTCTATTGATTAAAGAACTGATTAATATAGTCATGAATGGGTGAAGTACAAAAAGTAGTATTTTCGCGAAAGGACGTATGGCCTCTAAACAACGTATATCTGTAATTCTAGTTCTTTTACTAATCTTATCAGTTTCTGAAACAACATTAGGATATAGCGGAGGTAAAACTGGTTCAACTACTGCTGGTTGTGGATGCCATGGAGCAAGTGGGGGTGTCACTCCTACATTATCCGGTCTTCCAAGTTCGGGATACGAAGAAACTACTGAATACACGCTCAACATAGGAGGCACTGGAGGTCCATCAGGAACAAAAGGTGGATTCAATTTAGATGCTGATCAAGGTTCATGGTCAAACCCGGGTACAAATACTAAATTACAAAATGGAGAGGTGACACATTCTAATTCTAATTCAAGAAGTTGGAGTGTTAATTGGACATCTCCAGCGAACGGTTCTGGTACTGTGACCTTTTATGTTGCAGTAAATTTTGCTAATGGTAACGGTGGCACATCTGGAGATGATTGGGCTACAAATTCATGGACTCTCGATCAAGTTACTACGTCAAATGGAGATACAGATGGAGATGGATGGTCAGATACCGACGAATCAGCGTGTGGAACCGATTCAAATGACAATTCATCCATTCCAACTGATACCGACTCAGATGGAATCTGTGATCCAGTAGATACAGATGATGACGGAGATGGATGGTCAGATAGTGATGAAACATCGTGTGGCACGGAAAGTAATAACTCTACCTCAATACCTACTGATACTGACTCAGATGGAATCTGTGACCCAGTAGATACAGATGATGACGGAGATGGATGGGACGATACCGATGAAAGTGATTGTGGCACAAATTCAACTAACTCTTCATCAATTCCATTGGATACAGATAGTGATGGTATATGTGATATTCTAGACTCAGATGATGATAATGATTCTTGGTTAGATACTGATGAAGATTTATGTGGCACCGATAGTAAAAATTCGACATCAATCCCTGAAGATACAGATGGAGACAGAATATGCAATTTCATCGATGATGATGATGATGATGACGGATGGCTCGATATTGATGAGTTGGCCTGCAATACTGATTCATTAGATAATAATTCGATTCCAGTAGATACTGATCTTGATTCCATCTGTAATCTAATTGATGATGATGATGATAATGATGGATATTTGGACGATAACGATTTGTTCCCACTAGACAATACAGAATGGCAAGATAATGATGGTGATGGTAGAGGCGATAATTCTGATTTAGATGATGATAATGATAGTTGGCTAGATGCTGAAGAGCATTCTTGTGGCACTGATAGTAATAACTCGACATCAATACCTGAAGATACAGATGGAGACAGAATATGCAATATCCTAGATGAGGATGATGATGGAGATGGTGTAATCGACGCATTCGATGCCTTTCCACTAGATGTTAACGAGACCTCTGACTATGATTTAGACGGTATAGGAGATAATGGAGATGATGATGACGATAATGACAATTGGTCCGATTCTGACGAAGTAAATTGCGGCTCCGAACAGATGGATGCAAATTCAACACCAGACGACCTGGATATGGATATGATATGTGACATCATGGATTCGGATGATGATAATGATAATTACGAAGATTCACAAGATGATTTTCCAAGAGACCCAAATGAGTGGAGCGATTTTGATAATGATGGCTTAGGAGATAATGCAGATCTTGACGATGATAATGATAATTGGTCAGATTTAGATGAGTTCTCCTGTATGACTGAGTCACTAAACTATAACTCTACACCTATAGACTCAGATTCGGATAACTTGTGCAATCAAATTGATGAGGATGATGATGGTGACGGCATCAACGATTCTGATGATGCCTTCCCACTAGACCCTACCGAATTTTCAGACTTAGATGGAGATGGTATAGGAGATAATATTGATCAAGATAGAGATGGAGATGGCGTAGAGAATAATCTAGACCTATTTCCTGATGATATGTTAGAATCAGCAGATTATGATGGGGACCTAATAGGTAATAATGCTGATGAGGATGACGATGGTGATGGATGGAGCGATTTAGAAGAGATTGCAGCAGGATATAATCCATTGGACTCTGAGGAATATCCTCTTGATACAGATAATGATGGAATTGAAAATAAAATCGATGATGATGATGACGGTGATGGAATTCTAGATACAACCGAAAATTCTTGTCTAACAGATCCTCTTAATTCAGATTCAATACCAACTGATTTTGATAATGATGGTATTTGTGACTACTCAGATATTGATGACGATGGAGATGGAGCTGCTGATGAACTAGACGCATTTCCTTTTGACCCTACAGAATACTCTGATATTGACTCCGATGGGATAGGAAATAATGCTGATGATGATGATGATGGAGATGGATGGACTGATTATCAAGAAAACAACTGCATATCTAATTCTCAAGACCCAAATAGCGTACCTGTTGATTCTGACAACGATGGAATTTGTGACCAGATGGAATCGGAAGGCACATCGGGACTACCGGGTTTCGGTTTAATCTCTGCAATTACTATGCTAGCTTTCGCAGCATTCGCAAGGAAGGAATGATGGCGCCGACAGCAGGACTCGAACCTGCGACCTGTGGATTAACAGTCCACCGCTCCACCAACTAAGCTATGTCGGCCTAACCTGCCCGCCTGCTCTATCATTCATCAATTAATCGGAAGTAAAAACACCCTCTTGAATTAATAATTTCTTCTTCTGAGACACTCCACCTGCTCCACTATACCCTCCTAAACTACCGTCAGACCTCAAAACTCGATGACAGGGTATCAAAGGGGGGTGAGGATTTTTACCGCATGCATTGGCAACGGCCCGATATGATTTCTGGGAGCCGACTAGTTCGGCAATCTGCTTATATGTTCTAACTTCACCATAAGGGATTTTTTTTAATTCAGACCAGACCTTGATTTCAAAATCTGTACCAATTAATTCTATTCTCTCACTCCCATTCAATTGTACCAGGAGGTTTGTGAGTTATGTCATATACAACACGATTTACTTGCCCTTTCAGTGCATTAGTAATTTCGGTACTAATAGATGCTAGAACTTTATGAGGAATTGGCGAATACTTAGCACTCATTCCGTCAATACTAGTTACCGCTCTAACAACTATTGTTTCACCATGTACTCTGGTATCCCCATGTACGCCAACAGATCGGACTGGCAATAATGCAGCAAAATATTGCCAAGGTAAATCGCACTCACCGGCTAATGCGGATTCTCGGATTCTTGTTTCAACAATATGACAAGCTTCTCTACAAGCTTCAACCCGTGATTCAGTTAAATCTCCGAGAACTCTTACTGCTAAGCCGGGACCGGGGAATGGTTGACGTTCACTAGATTTAATTTTCAATTGCCTAGCTATAGCTCTAACTTCATCCTTATAGAATTCTCTTAATGGTTCAACAATGTCTAAATCGACATCTTCAGGAAGTCCCCCTACATTATGATGAGATTTAATCACATCACGCTCGCCTCCACCAGATTCAATCCAATCAGGAGCTATAGTACCTTGAACTAAGAACTTAGCACCACATATTTTCTGTTCTTCTTCAAAAACTCGAATGAATTGTTCCCCAATTATTTTCCTCTTCTCTTCGGGATCAGTAACTCCTTCTAAACTTGAGAAAAACCTTTTCGAGGCGTTAACAACTTTCAGATCTATTCCCATTTCGGCAAACATTTCTGTAACTTCAGAACTCTCATTTTTCCTCATAAAACCTGTATCTACATAGACACAATGCAGTAAACTACCAACTGCCCGGTGTGCTAATACTGCAGCTACAGAAGAATCTATACCTCCTGAACAAGCGATAATAGCGGTATCATTAATTTTATTCTGTAGTTCTTCGATCGCTTCATCTACTAACATTTCAGTTTTCATCAAACTTATTCACCTCGGAGAGATTCATCATCTGAAATAACCTTAGCAGTTTTCATAACTCTCCAAGCATCATATTGCCTTGCTAGATCTGTATCAACTAGTGCAAGCATCTGTACTGCCAATGCACCCGCATTATCGCCTCTATCTACCCCAACTGTTGCAACTGGCATCCCAGGAGGCATCTGAACAATAGAAAGAAGACTATCTAATGGTACTTTTCCCCCTACTGGAACACCAATTACAGGGAGTGTAGTCATAGATGCGATAACCCCCGGTAAAGCGGCGGCCATTCCGGCCATACCAATAAAAATACGACAACCGGATTCGATTGACGATTCTACTACTGATTCAAGATACTTGGGTGCACGATGCGCGGAGGCAACTCTTACTTCATGAGATATAGAAAACTCATTGAGTACAGATACACACTTTTCGGCAATAGGCAAATCAGATTTGGAACCCAATATTATACAAACGTCCATGTCACTCCGATATGAAGACGGTTCAAATGCCTGCCGTTCATAGGGTTAGAGAAAAATGATCATTCTTCTTCTCTAATTACTATCAAATTGGATGGCCATGATTCTCCTGAAATTTTCAGAGGAGGGGCTTTTAGAAGTCTGTTTAATTCTGTGTCAGATATAAAATTATGATTGAATGGATCATGGATTATCCTACCTTGATAAACTATGCTAAATGCTAAAAATTTATTATCTCCTCTGGTTAATCCTGTAATCTCAGCCGAGTAATGAACCAGATCTTTTGAATATTTTGCAATTAAACCATTTCTGAAATTTCTAGTCAATAAAATCCATCCTTCATTGAAAATATCATCGGAAAAATCACTTAGTGAAATGGGTAATAACCATCTTGCAGAATTGACCGATAAAGAATTACTAATATTATTCACGGTTTTAAGCCAAGAATATAAGAAAAAAATATACCCTAACCAACCTAATTTAGGGTCAATCATAATATGTAAAATAAATAGAACTATCCCTAAGAAAAACGGTAAGGCCTCTAAAGGAAATAAATTCAAACTCTCACTGTTCCCATTGGAAAACCACAAAAATGGCACTAAAACTAAAATCCATGAAATAGAAAAAAATATAATTGCAAGATTTTGGTCATCAATAGGTGTTTCATCTGGAAATATTAGTGGGATGGCGCTAGCTATTAGGAAAAATAATGACCAAGCAGTCGTAAACAGAATCTGTGGCCCAACTGGTTGTAATCTCTGTCTCATCCACCCTCTTCCACCAATATCTGGACTAGTGAAATCCCAAGAATCAGGAGGATTTATCTCATCTAATCTAACTATGCTCAGAACTCTTCCGGAATTAGGCCACCATAGAGGGCTGCCTAACAGCCAATCTTGGTCTGCCCCTTGCTGCATTGTTCCTGCGAGTACGTTATGACTCTTGTTTTTTTGCTTAATCTTGGACAGTGTTATTACCTGGGTGGCGAAGGATTAAGTTTCTGGCAGCCCATACTTCATCGACTCTTCCGACATCAGTTGTATGTGGAGCAGTAGTGACAATTTCAGGATCTTCAGTTAAAATATTGAGGAAATCTTTAGCAAATTGATCAAGTACTTCTTTCGACTCTGTTTCTGTCGGTTCAATCATTAGGCACTCAGGTACAATCATTGGAAAATATAGAGTAGGAGCCATGACACCATAATCCAGTAACCTCTTTGCTATATCTTTTCCAGTAATCCCTACTTTATCTTTTAATTGTATCATAGATAATGTAAACTCATGCATAACAAAATCAGTAGGAGCACCATCTAGAGGCATGGCGTGAATATTAGAAGCGACTTCGGGGTCAGGATTCATTATCTTATATCTGAGATAATTGGCATTCAATACTGCATGTTCAGACATTCTTTCTAGTTCTCGACCATACCGTCTATAAAATGCCCAGCAACGTACTACTGCTCCTGCATTACCATGCCATTGCTGAACTTTACCAATGGTTTTCTCAGGAGTTACCCAACTATACCAAAATCCATCGCCAACTCCTTCAGCATCAGAATCGTTTAGTTTTCTCCGAGATGCCAGAGGAGTAGGGAGATATTTTGCTAAATGGGCTTTGACGCCAATAGGTCCACTACCAGGACCTCCTCCTCCATGTGGCTGACTAAAGGTTTTGTGAAGATTATAGTGGACGGCGTCAAATCCCATCATCCCAGGGTCCGTTTTTCCAATTATTGCATTGAAGTTCGCACCATCATAGTACATTTGACCTCCTGCAGAATGCACTATTTCTGATGCCTTGGCAATTTCAGGTTCAAAGACACCAAGAGTTGAAGGATTAGTAATCATCATTGCAGCAGTATCATCTCCAACTACAGATTGCAGAGCATCTAAGTCAATTCGGCCATCTTTACCACTTGGTATCTCAATTATTTCATAACCGCACATCGAAGCCGAGGCAGGGTTAGTTCCATGCGCAGAATCAGGAACTATGACTTTATTTCTGTGACCCTCCCCTCTTTCACGATGGAATTCTTGAATACACCTCATAGCTGTGAATTCTCCTTGAGCACCAGCAACAGGCTGTAATGTAACTTGATCCATTCCGGAACAGATTGCAAGCATCTCTTGCATCTCAAAGAAAATTGAAAGTATACCCTGAATTTGATGTTCGGGTTGTAAAGGATGCATTCTATCTATTCCTGGCAGATTAACTATTCTCTCGTTAACCCTAGGATTATGCTTCATAGTACACGAACCTAGAGGATAAAAACCAGTATCAATTCCAAAATTTCTTCTTGACAGCCAAGTATAGTGACGAACTAATTCTGGCTCGCTCGCTCTTGGCCAGGCCGGTGGAATAGATCTCAACATAGATTTAGGGACCGTCTCTTTAATCTGAGAAAAGGACAAAATTGGTTTAGGCTGAGACCAACCTGCATTTGATGAACCATTGAATGCGAAAATATCACTCAAAATTCCACCTCCTTTATCCATTCTTTAATGGCACTAACAAGTGACGAAATATCTGATTCACTTGTTCTTTCATCACAGCCTATTAGTAAGCATGAAGACATTTCACTCCACCATTGACCTAGTGGTAAGCCTGCCATTACTCCTTTGGAATCAATAAATGCTACCGCTTCTCCTGAGTCACCAGGTAATTTAATTACAAAATCTCTAAAATTATGTGAATTCGGATGAACTAATTCTACACCTTTAATCGATTGAAGAGCTTTCTTAGTGACTTCCGTAGATGCCGCTACTCTTTGAGATAAGACAGTGATACCATCTGGCCCTAAAAGAGACATGTGCATAGCGCCCATTAGAGCAATTAATGTCTCATTAGAACAAATATTTGATGTGGCTCTATGTCTCCTTATGTGTTGCTCTCTTGTGGAAAGGGTAAGAGTAAATGCCATCTTTTCATTAGAGTCATGAGTTTGACCTACAATTCTTCCCGGCATCTGTCGAATGTATTTATCGGTACAAGCGAATATACCATAAATTGGACCACCAAAGGTAGGTCCTATACCAAAAGGTTGACCTTCCCCTACAACAATATCCGCACCCCATTCACCCGGAGGAGAAACAATACCAAGAGAAACTGCATCTACACCGACTATTAAGGCAGTATTGTCGCCAATCAATTCTTTCAGCTTTAAAAGGCCTTCATCAAGTATTCCAAATGAGTTAGGTTGTTCCACATAAACTGCACAAGAACCATTAGCAATAGATGCTGAATCAATATCTAAATGACCATTCTGGTCGTGCTTAAGGATTTGAATATTAATCCCTGCTCCCTGCACATAATTTTCTATGACTGACATTCGATGTGGAGGGACTAACTCGGAAATATAGATTGTTTC
>Ga0066607_1001382_pt1 | contig 11258 bp, 8 predicted proteins | sample SaaInlV_DNA_120m_FD_60384 | JGI IMG/M metagenome (GOLD analysis project Ga0066607, IMG submission 60384) | Marine microbial communities from expanding oxygen minimum zones in the Saanich Inlet - SI075_LV_DNA_120m | ecosystem: Environmental > Aquatic > Marine > Unclassified | place: British... | reverse complement strand
ACTGGAAAAGCATTAGATCAAGAAGAAACATTCTCTACTATGCTATCTGAGTATTAAGAGTAATGGCATCAAGCAGAGATGATTTTGTAATAGCAATCCGATCTGCTTTCTTAAAAAAAAGCTATCAACAAAAATTTTCACTACTAACATTAATATTTTTATCTCTCACTATTTTATTGTTAGGAAGTTTTAATTTTAAAGTTATTCAATATATAAAAATTGGAATTAAAGAAGTTGTTTATCGTTCTTCCTTTGTAGTTTCCATCCCAGAAAATTATGTAAAAAAATTAAATTTTCAACTGAAAGATCATTTAAATCTTTATGAAAATTATAAAAAAAATGAAGTTTTACTAGATGATTTAAGAAAGAAAAAATTAACAAATGAATTTTTAGTTTTAGAAAATGAAAAATTAAGAAATTTAATTAACGAAAGTGTTAAATCAGAAGATATTTACGCTAAAGTCTTGGTTGATAAAGATAGTCCTTACTTAAAATCCATTGTCTTAAATAAAGGCTCTAAAAACAATGTAAAATTGGGTATGGCTATTGTAGATGACAGTTATTTGGTTGGTAAAATAATTGAAGTAAATTATACAAATTCAAGAGCACTACTTCTATCAGACTTAAACAGTAAGATTCCAGTGTTATTAGAGCCACTTAATATTCATGCAGTATTATCTGGAACAGGAAAAAATTATGGAATTATTGAATTTACTAAAGAAGAATATGATAAAAAAGTAAATAATAACGAGATCATTGTTTACACATCTGGCTATGGAGGCTTGTTTAAACCAGGATTGCCAGTAGGTAAAATAATCAATAACGCTAATTTGAAAAAAAATATAGTTAATTTCTTTTCTGATTTTGGACAATTAGATTATGTAAGAATAGTGTCTTATGAAATAGGAAGTGGAAATTAATGTCATCATTAAATAAAAATAATTTCTTAAGGTCACTAATGTTTTATTTTCCAACATTAGTTTTATTTTTGGCAGTATTAAATGAAATTGATCTCAACTATCTAGAAATTGAATATTTTTCATTTAATTTTGTTTATATTTTAATATTTTATTGGACTTTAAAAAATCCACACTATTTAAGTTATGGATCAATTTTTATAGCAGGCTTAGTAAATGATGTTGTGACTGGTCTTCCAATAGGAATAAGTAGTTTATGTTATTTATTAATTTGTGCAGTTACAGCCTATCTAAGAAATATTACACTTAGACCAAATTTTATGAATGACTGGTTGTCATTATTAGTCACTATTTTATTAGTTAATTCTATTCAGGTTATGAGTTTAGATTTGATATTTTCGATTGATGTGAATTATATAAGATATTCTATTAATTCAGGTTTTACTTTTGTTTTTTATCCGTTGTTTTTATTTTTATTTAATAATTTAGAAAAGAAAATCAGAACTCAAAAAAATGATTAAAGATAATTTTGGAATAAGAAAATCAGACATTATAAATCGACGAATGTTTATAATAGGAGCGGCAAAATTAATTATTTTTGGTGGAATAATTGCACGCTTATTCTCACTTCAGATTAATGATAATAAAAAATATTTAACATTATCTGATAAAAATAGAATAAGAGAATGGAAATTACCTCCAACTAGAGGAAACATAGTTGATTATTTTGGAAATATTATTGCCGGTAATTTAAAAATATATCAATTACATGTTATTCCAGAGCAAGTTGAAAACTTTAATTATTTAATTTCAAGGTTAAAAGTAATTCTGCAATTAAGCAATACAAGAGTTGAGAGAATTAAAAAGAAAAAAACACAATTAAAACCTTGGGAAAGTTTAATAATTTCTGAAAATTTAAGTTGGGATGAATTTTCAAAAATAAATAATTATTTATATGAATTGGCTGGAGTTAAACCAGTGATGACAATTTCAAGAGATTATCCTTTTAATGATATTTATACCCATGTATTAGGTTATGTAAGTCAACCAAATGAAGATGATATTTTGGCAAATGAAATTATCCAAGAAAAATTTGTGCCAGGAATTAAAGTTGGTAAGTTAGGACTAGAAAAAACATTAGAAAACGACCTAATTGGCATAAATGATATTCAAAGATATGAAGTTAATGCATATGGCAAAAGAATAAATCAACTTGAATATCAAAAAGGTAAACAAGGTTCAAAAATTCGTATAACACTCGATACAGAAGTTCAGAAATTAAGTGCTGAATTGATGAAAGGTATGGCTGGATCTATAAGTGTCATGGATATTTACACAGGTGAGATTATTGCAATGTATTCGTCGCCTTCATATAACCCAAATTCATTTTTATTTGGTATCAGTGAAGACGAGTGGCAATTAATTAGAAATAATCCTTTAAAACCTTTAATTAATAAAACACTTTCAGGTCTTTATTCCCCAGGATCTACTCTAAAGCCTATTGTTGCTTTATCAGCTCTTGAAAATGGAATAATGGATACTAATTTTAAAGTCCAATGTAAGGGAAAAATGGAACTTCATGGTCAAACTTTTCATTGCTGGAAAGAAAAAGGACATGGATGGATGAGTTTAAATAATGCAATGAAACAATCTTGTGACACTTATTTCTACGAAATTGCAAGAAAACTAGGTGTAGATAAATTAAAAGTAACTGCTGATAAATTTGGTTTAGGAAAAAAAGTTTTAGGTGAATATTTTGAAAATGAAAAAGCTGGTCAATTTCCAGACACAAGATGGAAAATAAATGAAATTGGTAAAGGTTGGGTTCTAGGTGAAACTTTAATTACTGGGATTGGTCAGGGATACACTCAAACAACTCCTATACAACTTTGTTTGATGACTGCTCAAATAGCAAATGGTGGTTATAAAATTAAACCTAAAATTTTAACTGATGATAATCAACTAACATCAGAGCAAGTCAAAAAGGCTATGAAAGATAATAATTTATACAATTCACACATCCCATTATTTAATGATCAAAAAAATATAAAAATTATTCAAGAAGCCATGTTTAGTTCTACTAATGAATTAAGAGGAACTTCATACAAGTCACGAATAGATGATCCCAAGTATCAATTTGCTGGGAAAACTGGGACAGCACAAGTTAAAAGAATTAGCAAAAGAGAACGTGAACTTGATTTAAAAATATTTCAAATACCCTATGAAGAAAGAGATCATGCTTTATATATAGCATTTGGTCCCTATAAAAATCCAAGATATGCATTAAGCATCATTGTAGAGCATGGTGGCTCTGGTAGTTCAGCTGCAGCACCAATGGCTACTAAATTATTTAAATTAATAGTTGATCGACATCAATATAGAAAAAAACTTCCAGACTATAAAGAATTTAATATCTAAATGTTTCAACATACTCGACTAAACTCAGATCAAAATTTTTTTCAAAAAGTTAAAAATTTAGATTATATTTTATTGTTAAGTATTCTTATTCTATCAACCTTAAGTTTATTTGTTATGTATTCTACCGATGGAGGCGAGTTGCTTTATCATACAAAAAGTCATTTTATTAAATTATTAGTATTTTTTGCTTTAATGTTACTAATTTCTTTTTTTAATATTAAATTTTGGCACCTTAGCTCATACTTTTTATATGGGATTATTATTTTACTATTAATTTGGGTATCTATTTATGGAATAAAAGTGTCTGGCTCACAAAGATGGATGAATTTATATTTTTTAGCTCTTCAACCATCAGAATTAATGAAAATAGGAATTATTTTATGTCTAGCAAAATATTATCACAGAGTAAGTGTTGAGAAAGTAAATTCATTTAATAGTATTTTTTTTGCCTTAACTATAATTTTAATTCCAATTATTCTGGTTGTATCTCAACCAGATCTAGGAACTTCTATATTAATTGCATCTAGTGGATTGATTATATTATGGTTGGGAGGAGTTAAAATTAAGTATTTCTTTTTCTCTTTTATAACTTTTTTAATATCATTACCTTTTATTATTTCAAATTTACAACCTTATCAAAAGCTAAGAATTTTAACTTTTTTAGATCCCGATAGAGATCCATTGGGGGCTGGATATCAAATTATCCAATCTAAAATTGCTATTGGTTCAGGAGGTTTTTCAGGCAAAGGTTTTCTGCAAGGCACTCAAAGTTATTTAGATTTTCTTCCAGAAAAGCATACCGATTTCATCTTTACTTTGTTTTCAGAGGAATTTGGTTTTATTGGATCAATTGGACTTTTATTATTATATTTAATTATTATTATTAGAATTATTAGAATTGGTGTTATTTCACGTAGCAGTTTTGCAAAATTATTTTGTTTTGGCTTTGCATTTTCAATTTTTATTTATATTACAGTTAATCTATCTATGGTGCTAGGTTTACTACCTATAGTAGGGTCGCCACTGCCAATAATGTCATATGGTGGCTCTTCTATGTTAGCGACAATGATTGGATTTGGCATTGTATTGAGCGCAAAGGTTCATAGTAAGCAGGCCATAGCATAATCAGTTCTAATATAAAGTGTGTATAATTTACCTCTATTCAATGTTTAAATATTGATTATATAAGTTCTCGTGAATAAAAATATTAAAGTAGGTATAATTGGTGCTGGAATACAAGGTGTATCAAATGCTTTGTTTTTACAAAAAAAAGGATTTAACGTAACTATATTTGATAGAGATAATCCTGGCACTCAAGCAGCCTCTTATGGAAATGCAGGACACTTTTCACCTTATGCTTCAGTTCCATTAAATCGTCCAGATGTTTTAGCAGATGTACCTTCAATGTTATTAAGTTCCTCAGGACCTTTAGCTTTAAAATGGAACTATATTCCAAAAATGATTCCATGGTTTGTTAGATTTATCATGAATTCAACAACAAAAAATATGATGCACACTGCTAAAAATATGCATCAAATTTTAGATTTAGCATTACCTGCTTATGATGAATTATTTGATGAAATTGATTTAGAGGGTTTAGTTGAAAATAAAGGAATTCTTTATATTTGGAATGATCAAGATTTGAAAAGCAGAGAGCTTGAAATAAACATAAGAAATGAATTAGGAGTTGAGCAGCAACTAGTTAACAAGGCTGAAATTCATGATCTTGAACCTCATATTAAACCTTTTTATCATGCAGGTGTCTATTATCCATATGCAAAACATGCAAGAAATCCTAGAAAAATTCTTTTAAAACTTTTTGATTTATTTTTAAAAAAAGGTGGAAAATTTAACAAAGTAAATATTAATGATATTAACTTTGATGGAGAAAAACCAGTTTTTAAAACTGATAACCAAAGTTTTATTTTTGATAAAGCAGTAATTGCTTGTGGAGCTTTTTCTAAAAAATTAACTGACAACCTAGGTGAGAGAATACCTCTTGATACTGAAAGAGGATATCATGTTCACTTTAAAGGTTGCGATCATTTACTAAATAGACCAGTCATTTTTTCAAATAGAGGGTTTGGAATTACTCCTATGGAACAAGGCTTAAGAGTTGTTGGAACAGTTGAGTTTGGTGGGCTAGATAACCCATTGTCAAAATCTAGAGTAAAAAACTTAATTAATAATGCAAAATATATGCTTGGAGATTTACCTGAACATGAGGACGAATGGTTAGGTTTTAGACCTTCTTTACCCGATTTTCTACCAGTTATGGGTCCATCAAAAAATCATAAAAATATATTTTATTGTTTTGGTCATCACCATTTGGGCTGGACTTTGGGACCAATATCAGGAAAAATTATTTCTGGAATGATCGCAAATGAAAACACTAATTTAGATCTAAAACCATATAGCTCTTTAAGATTTTCCTAAAGCTTTAAGCATCTAAAACAACAATTGTTAGATCATCTTTTTGTACATATTTAGAATCTAAAATATTATCAATGATCTTTTGAAGTCGTTCATTATTAGGCATTTCTTTATATTTCGTAATATAATTTTGAAAGCCAACTGAACCAAGCTCTTCACCTTGAGGGTTTTTAATTTCAGTAATACCATCTGTAAAAATGTACATTGATGATTTTTCAAATTTGACTTTATATTCCTTATAGGTAGTTTTTGCTACAATTCCTAAAGGAGGTCCTGCTTCATTAAAATTTGAAAACTCACTTTTATCATTTAAAATTATTGGAGGTTCATGCCCAGCATTTGCTAGTAATAATTCTTTGGAGTTACTGTCATAAATTCCAATTAACATTGTAACGAACATTCCTCTAGAAATTGTTTCACAAATCTCATTATTTAATTGTGTTAATAAACTTGCAGGCGAAAGATTAGTTTTACTAAGACAGCTATATAAACTTGATGCCTTAGACATTAGCAAAGATGATTTAATTCCTTTTCCAGATACATCTGCTACACCAAAACCATATTTGCCTTCACCTAAATCATTAAAATTATAAAAATCTCCAGAGACTACTTTTGCAGGAATGTTTATTCCAGCTAATGGGAAAGGTTCTTTTTTATTAGATGATAAAAGCGATTTTTGAATTTCCCCTACAATTTCTACTTCTTTTTGCATTTTATTTTGTTCAACCATTTCTTTAGCCATTTTTGCATTTCGAATAGCAAGAGCAGCTGGAGTTGATAATAATTCTAAAAGTTTTCGATCATCTTCAATAAATAATTTTTCATCTGTTTTTTTATTTAAACAGTGAATTACACCAATACAATCATTTGCTGCAATTAATGGAGCACACAATACAGAATAAGTTGTAAAATTTGTTTTATTATCTAGATCAAAATAAAATTCTGCAATTTCTCTTACATCTTTTCTAACATTTCCAACACGAATACATTTTCTTTGATCAACCGCTCTTCCCATAACCCCGTCTTTTAAATCTAATTGATACTCATCTAGATGTTCCTGATTAAGAGAAGCAATACATTCAAATTTTTTCTTTTTATTATTGATTAAAAAAATATTAGCAGCTTGAGCATTTAGTCTTGTAATAATAATTTGTAGAGCTGTGTTTAAAGTTTCATTCAAATCAAGAGAAATCGCAAATTCTTGATTCATCTTGTTGATAATTTGTAGATCAACATTATCTTGAGTCTCGCTTCTGGTCTCTGTTAGAATAGGTTTTTTTGTTTTAAAAAAGAGCATTTTATTAACTAGTATTTTAACCTCTTTTTGGTAAATTTACCAAATATGGAGATCATTTTATATACGCCAAACTTATATGTGCATTTATATGATGCAGTTGTTGTTGTTCAATTTTTAATTGATGGTTTCGTTGAAATAGCAGGTCAATTTAAAATATAATCTATCACTTTTATTAGAAACACCATTTGATCATTTTATTATTGCAAAGTGTATTTTATAGAACAAAATAAAAAATTATTATTTTAATGATAAATAGAAAATATATTTACTTAGGAGTTATTTTTTTATTATTAATAATTATTAAATTTATTAATCCACCCATAATTAAAAAAATATCTTTTATCAGTTATGATTTTTATCAAAAAGCATTTAATAGGGGAGAAGTTAAAGATGTAACCATCGTTGATATTGATGAAAAAAGTATTGCTAAGGTAGGACAGTTTCCATGGCGTAGAGATATTTATTCAAAAATTTTATATAATTTAAATCAACATAGTCCTCGAGCTATTGCTTTTGATATCGTCTTTAGTGAAGAAGATAGGCAAAATCCACAAGATTTACTTTCACAACTACAAAAAGAAAGCGATCAATTTATAAATATTGAGGTACCTAATACTAATAAAATTTTTATTGATAGTTTAAAGCAATCAAAAGTTGTCTTGCCGATATTGGGGGAACCAAAAGACAATTTTGTAAAAAATAATTCCAAACCTAAATTGAGAGTAATTGCCAAAGGGGATAATCCAAAAAATTTTATATATAAATATAAAAATAAAATCACATCTCTAGAAGAAATTAATAATGCCGCAAGTGGTATTGGTTCGATTTCTTTAATACCGAACATTGATGGTATAATTCGTAATGTACCTGTACTTTATAATATAGATAACAGAATATGGCCTTCATTAGCCCTTGAAACAGTTAGAGTTGCAACAGGTCAAAAAAACTTATTAGTAAAAAGTAATAAAAATGGAATTGAATTAATTAAGACAAGAAAAAATACAATTCCAAGTGATCAAAATGGAGTAATTAATATTAAATTTAAAAAATTTAATAAAGAAAATTATATTTCAGCCATTGATGTCATTAATAACGATTTTGATCAAAAAAGAGTTGAAAATAAAATAATTTTAGTAGGATCTTCTGCTCAAGCTCTTTTTGATATTGTTAAAATTTCAAATGGAAAAATAGTTCCTGGTGTTGAAATTCATGCTCATATTATTGACAACATTTTAAAGAATGAAAGTATTTTTAAAAACATTTATACTCAATTAGCAGAAAATATTATTTTTTTAATATTGGTAATATTTTTGATCTTGATACCTATAAAGATCAAGCCAAAATTTAGCATTATCTTTTTTGTAGGTTCAATTTTTGTAATTAATTTATCTAGCATCATTATTTATCAATTTAATTTTTATTTAGACTCTTTGTTTTCAAGTATTGCTGGAACATTGGTATTTATGACCTCACTTTATTTTAGATATTTAGAGGAAAATTCAATTGCTATTGAAAATGAAAAAAAACAATCAATTTTAAAAAAAGAAAGAGAGATAGCTGGGGAAGTTCAAAAGAAATTATTTCCAATTAACAAAAAAATTGAAAAATATATATTCGCTCAAAACACACCTGCAAAAGATGTTTCAGGTGATTACTATGATTATTATCAAATGAATGATAATGAAATTTATTTTATACTAGGTGATGTTACTGGCAAAGGTATTAAAGCTGGAATATTAATGGCAAATGCTGCTGCAGTATTTAGATCGTTAGCAAAAATGAGCTCATCAGTTGCTAAAACTGCCTTATATATGAATAATCAAGTAAAAGACTCCTCTTATCAATCAATGTTCATCACTGTTATTTTGGGACGAATAAATTTAGAAAAAAAAGAAATGGAATTTATAAATATGGGCCATGAACCAATGATGGTTTTAGATCAAAATTTTAATTTTGAATATGTTAAATCAACTTTGCCTCCTATGGGATTAATGTCAGTTAAAGATGAGTCTTTTTTTAAAACTACCACCATGGATATATCTGACAAAACAATCCTAATTTATACTGATGGTGTCACAGAAGGTTATATAGATGAAGGTAAAGAGCTTGAAGTTACAGGACTAGAAAACGAGATTAAAAAATTAAATACAACTTCACCAGAAACTATAATTAACCATGCAACAAAAATACTTACTGAAAAAGGCTTCACACTTAGAGATGATATAACAGCATTAGGAATTAAACTTTAAGATATAAGTACAAAATAAAAATAAAAAACCCATAAAAAACCAGTTGCCATTGTTAAAAAGATTAAAGCAAGACCTACAAGAGTGTCTTGGTTAACTTTTTTTCTCCATGACTTTGAAAAAAAATTCAATGAATAAGCGTAGACAAGTAAAAAAATATTTAATGTTGAGAAAATGATATTTATAAAAAGAAATTTTTCCATCATTATAAATTAAATATAATAGATTTAAATAAATCTGAAAAATAGAAATAAGTAACACCTGCAATAATAATATATGGTCCAAATGGAATTTCTGAATTTAATTTTCTTTTTTTATTAATCAAAGAAGGAATTACAAATAATAAACCTAAAATTGAAGAAAGAAAAATTATAAAAGGCACACTTAACCAGCCAAACCAAAAACCAAATACTGCTAATAGTTTAGCATCTCCCAAGCCCATACCTTCTTTGTTTCTAATTTGTTTATAAAAGAAAATTATTGACCAGATTAAAAGGTAGCCCAATAAGCCACCAATTAAAGAATTTACGAAATTTGGAAAAATTATCGTATTTAAGTTTGGATCAAATGATTTTAAAAAACCCAATATCATCATTGGATAGGTCAGTTCATTTGGTATGATAAAATGTTTTAAATCTATAAAATAAATTACCAACAAAAACATGGCAAAGATTATTAATAATAAAAAGTCTAGTGATAAGCCAAAATAATAAAGTAGAAAAACAAATATAGCCGAACTAATGATTTCAACTAATAAATATTGACCACTGATTGGTTTTTTGCATTTTCTGCATTTACCATTTAAAAAAAGGTACGAGAAAATAGGAATATTGTCCCGCCAAGTAATTTTCTTTTTACATTTTGGGCAAAATGATCGTCCTTTAGAAATTTTTTTATTAATTGGTAACCGATAAATACATACATTGGCAAAACTTCCAAAAATAGCACCTAAAAGTCCTGCCAGTAAATATTCCATGAATTATTTTAGTAATTTTCTCGCCAAGAAGTTCGATAACTTGAAACATCTCCAACTCCGGCCGTAATAGATACTAAGTCTTTTTTGCTTTGTGAAGACTCCCCAGCTATATTTGCAAACAACTTACCAGCAAATACTACAATTCTCGATAACACACCAAGGCCAACAAACTTACAATCATCGTTTATAGTTACAGTTTTTTTATCAAATTTTAATGATTGACTTCCCGTAGCACCCATTTTTGAAGAAGCATTTGTTCCACATTCATCATCTACACCACAAATTGTTGCTAAACCCAAACTACATTTATTAACAGATTTAGTAGGTTGATATACTGGATAATAAACTAGTCCTCGATAAACAGTTGGTTCTGCAGTTACTTTTTTAGCATCTTTTAAAGTAATGTACCAACCACGATCACCTGCTTTAGGACATTGAGCACCAGTTGTATCAGTTGTTGTATTTTTACAATCAGTTAAATCATCAGCGTTAGTTGGTGTGCCAACGTTTTTATATAATGGATAGTTAGGATCTCTAATTCCTAATAATAAATTATCTATTCCAGCTGAAGTATCACCAATTCTTTCATAGTCACCCGTTCCTGCATATAACCAAAGAGAATTAGTTGTTTGACCAATGGTTGCATCCATTGAATGAAACATGTATCGGCCATTAGCTGTGGTTGAGCCTGAAGTAAATAAAGTTGTGTTGTCGTATAAGTTAATCGCGTTACCATCAACATCAAGAGCCATGTTGGTTAAATTATATTTAGTTATTTTTCCTTCAAGATCATTTAAGTAAACAAGGCCACCTCTATAATCTATACCTCGCGCTGTATCAGGAGTAATTAACACTGGTGATCCTGGTACAGAGTTAACTATATTATTTCCAACCACATCATCAATATCGATAACTTTATGAACTCGTCCCGGGTAAGTAGTATCTTCTAAATTAATGACAAACAATGCACT
>Ga0066607_1001272_pt1 | contig 11794 bp, 10 predicted proteins | sample SaaInlV_DNA_120m_FD_60384 | JGI IMG/M metagenome (GOLD analysis project Ga0066607, IMG submission 60384) | Marine microbial communities from expanding oxygen minimum zones in the Saanich Inlet - SI075_LV_DNA_120m | ecosystem: Environmental > Aquatic > Marine > Unclassified | place: British... | reverse complement strand
GTCCGGGATATTTTGTTTATAATCGATCGTGACTGTGAACCATTTTTTACCTAGCGTAAAAAAGCACCTCTGCACTTTCGTGACAGAGGTGCACAACCACTACTAACCTACTTTAATTTTCAAACATACTCTGGTCCCTTTTTTTGTTGAACCAACAACTATTTTTCCTCCATAAACTTTCGCAATCATTTTGGCAATAGCTAAGCCAAGTCCTATGCCCTGCTGTTCATTTTTGTCTCTATCAAACTGAACAAAGGCTCCAATATTATCAACTTTATTATCAGGAAATCCTATTCCATTATCTTTTACTATTATATTATAAAAACCATCACTTTCCTCGCCTTTAATATCAACCTTGCTGTCTGGATGTGAAAATTTAAAACTATTATCAACGATGTTAGTAATTAACATTTTGAAATAATGATCTGAAATATTCAAATCAACGGGTTCTAGTACAAGCATGAGGTCATTTACCCTATCATACTTATATGCAATAATTGTTGCACAATCCGCAAGAACAATATGTGCGTCCTTTATTATTTCTGAATCTAATTCGCTGTGAGATTTAACCAAAAGCTCCGCGTACTGCAAATATTGATCAACAACCTGAGTGAGTCTATTACCGCTTTCGAGAAGATTATCACCGATCTCCTTTAGCTCTGAAATACCCATTTGAGAATCATTCATTTTTAAAATAGAACCATAGCCAACAATTGAATTAAGAGGCGTGCGGAATTCATGCGGTAAGTTCAAAAGAAGATTCTTTCTCAAATCGTCATTCTTCTCCTCAGTATAATTGTTAATGTTTGTTTGTTTAGCTAACTGATTTTCAACCACGCCCAATAATTCACGCTTTGCAAATGGTTTTGTTAAATAATCATTTGCACCATGGCTCATCCCCTTGCGAACATCGTCCCTAGCTGACAATGCAGATATGAATACAACAGGTGTTGTAACCGAATTCAAATTTTCTCGGATTTTATCAATTGTATCATAACCATCTATGCCTTGCATCATTATATCGCACAAGATTAGATCTGGTTTATTTATTTTTGCTAATTCTATTGCACTAATGCCATCACGTGCTTCTAAAACATTATAGTTTTCAAAACTTAACATACCAACAACCTCCTCTCGCAGGTCGTTATCATCTTCGATAATAAGTATGTTGTTATTCTTATTCATATTTTGCAAAGGTAATAATAAATTCAAAATAAAATACCTTTAGTATTTTATTTTGTTGTAGAATTAGCCTAACAAACCCTAAATAATTTGGTTCTAAAATTTCAAATAAAAAGTAAAGTAATTGATTTTGAGTTTATTTAGCTGTGTCCAAAAATAAGGCATTGTTTTAAGTATTCTAAAATTAAAATATGGACAAAATGTGGACAAACTTATATTTGTTTAAAAACCCATCGTGTTTAAACCCCCATCTAAATGGACGCTTTAGAATCATTGTGTGTGATTTTTTGACCCTATTAATAATTACTACCTATTATTTTTTGAGTCGTCGTTTTTACTAATCAGAATGGCATGTGTAACTTAATGGTTTATTAAAAAGGTATATTTGCTAGGCAATATTGAAAGTTTTAAATGTCAATATCAAAAAATGATTGTGGTTGATGTTTTTCAAATTTATCATTAAGTTAATTACAATCTCTAATTAACCAACTGGATTATAATTATGAATGTTTTAGCAATATTTATCGGAGGAGGGCTGGGTAGCCTTTGCAGATTTGGAATATCAAAACTTATGATCAAACTAACAGCAACTAATTTTCCACTGGTGCTAGGGACCTTTATCTCCAACATGCTTAGCTGTATCATTATAGCCTTTGCTGTCGTATATTTTACTGGAAAAACATCTGAAAATATGGTTCTCAAGCTATTCATTATAACAGGGTTTTGCGGTGGCTTTAGTACATTTTCAACTTTTAGTTTAGAAACATTTGTATTACTAAAACATGGGCATTATACTGTGGCGCTTATGAATGTGGTAATAAGTGTTATCGTGGGTGTTTCACTAATATTCTTCATAGCCAAAAATCATGCTTAATAAAATGGTTTTATCACAATCCGTTTCCATATAAAATTTTCAGGATGTATTATAGCTAATGGTGATTTTTAGCACAGTTACCCTTATTATTTTTTCATTATTACTATGATATAAATCACATTTGGTTGAATGTCTAATTAATGTCCATATAATTTACTCGGGTAATCCATTTTTATTCTGCTAATTTGTTATTGAAAATTTATTATTGGTTTTACTAATAAAAAAGGAGGGGATTATGGTGTTGTATTTTGGAATTGCAGGTGGCTTAGTTGTGGGTATTGTATGGTTGATAAAAATGATTAAAGATGCTCCTATTATAGATGATAGGTGGGATGACACTGCCCACTAAGTATTATTACACTATGGTAATTGAATACATCTAAAATATTATGATGCATTAAAGTAATAATTATTACTTATTGCCCGAAAGAGTTTCTAAATATTCTTACCTAATAAACAGGGGTTTAAGTATCATCACTCAAATTCGTGAAGGTAGATCAGAATATTATCTTTTTGAACTAGCCCTAACTTTTTCTTAAGTCTATATTTTTTTTTGTAAACGCTTTCTGGTTCTATTCCTAAAATACCTGAAATTTGTCTTCCGCTTAAATTAAGTATCATGGTACTGCACAACAAAAGATCTTGCTGAGATAAATTTGAATGTTTCTTCAATAGCCTACCAAAAAATTCTGGTTTTGATCTATTAAACTTCATAAGAAATAAACTTTTAGTATCCGAAATTATTTTAGGTTCCCTTATTTTATTTAGGAGTTTGATGAATGTTTCTTCCTCCTTTGATGATAAATTACCCGCCTTAAGCATCTTACTTACGGTATGATGAAGATTTTCAAGCGTATTACTTACATCTATTAGCCGTAATATCTCAGAGTTAATCTCATGCTTTGGACTATAGTTGGTGTTTTTGGAATTAATGTCTATGGGAAATACTGAATCTTTGGACTTTGTATATAGTGCATCTTTAAATTCACGAATTCTATTTTCCGTTTCATTCTCCAGTGATTTCAAGGCGCTAGCAATTTTATTCTCCACCTGAAATGCTTTCTTCTCTCTTGCCTTAATGGAATCCAATAATTCGCCTATTGTAAATGGTTTTATTATATAATCGTCAGCTCCTTGAGTCATTCCTTTTCTAACATTTTCTCTTTCAGAAAGAGCTGTAATAAAAATAAAAGGAGTGCTAGCCGTTTCAGGATACTTCGATAATTTTTTCAACACAGCTATACCATTTTTTTCAGGCAACATTATGTCGCATATTATTATATCTGGCATATATTTACGGGCTAATTTGATTCCCTCTCTGCCATTTTTGGCTCCAATCATGTTATACCCCTCAAAGGTTAACATTTCGATTACCTCGACTCGTAAGTCGACCTCGTCTTCTATTAGCAGGATAGTTTTTATTGACATTTATTGATATTTTGGGTTATTTTGGGTTATTTTGGGTTATTTTGTTTTGATGGGTAGCGCTATTGTAAATGTTGTTCCTTCATTTAGTTTTGATTTTAGTTTAATTTCTCCTTTTAGTTTTTCAACTGCTTCTTTTACTATGCTTAGACCAAGGCCAGAACCAGTTATTGAGCTAGTATTATCACTGCGATAAAATGGGTCAAAAATATTATGTTGATCTGATTCGTCGATTCCCATTCCGTTATCAGAAATGGTAATAACTAGATGTTTATTTGATTCTTCAACTTTAAAAATTATATCGTCTGATTTCTTAGAAAATTTGATTGAATTACTTATAAGATTTGTAATTATCTGATAAATAAGCTTTTTATCAAAAATCATCCTTAAGGTTTTTATGGTATATTTTTTCTGTATACGACCCGATGACAAGCTTACATCAATTTCATCAATTATACTCTTAAGGTATTCAATTATATCACCCTCTACAAATAATAATAATTCATTATCCATTCTAAATTTTTCCAGCTGAAGCACATCATCAACAATATTATTCAAGTAGCGGATCTGTCTTTTAATTTTAGAAAGCCTATCATCAAGTTGTTTTGGTGTCATTCTGTCTCTGTAATCAGTAAGGGCTTCAGCAGCAACCATCATTGTTGCAAGAGGGGTTCTAAATTCGTGAGAAGCAACAGAAATAAATTTTGATTTCAAAACGCTTAATTCCTTTTCTTTATCAATTCCGATTCTTAGCCTTTCCTCTGTTTCCTTTAATTTAGTTATATCGGTATGGGTTCCAATCACCCTAGTTGGTTTTCCGTTTTTATCTCTTTTAATGGCCTTTCCTCGATCTAATATCCATATATAATGGCCTTTTTTATGCAACATTCTATGCTCATCAAAATATACTTCTGTATCTCCGTTTAGATGCATATTCAAATTCTTATAACATTCTTCAATATCATCGGGATGAACTCTTTTCTTCCACTCATCAAGATCGGTTCCAATTTCATTTTCCTTATATCCCAACATCTTCTTCCATTGTGTGGAGTAGTATACTTCATCTGTAGTGGGATTCCAATCCCAAACCCCTTCACCAGAGCCATCCAAAGCAAACTGCCATCTTTGCTCACTGAGAAATAACGCTTCCTTTATTGCCTTTTCTTCAGTTATGTTTTTTATCACAGATATAAAGTGTGTTATCTCATCTTCTTTATCCTTTACTGGAGTAATTGATTGCTCAACATAAAAATTTTTTCCCTTAAAATCTACATTCACCATTTTATCATTGAATATCTCTCCTCGCAATATGGTTGCCCACAAATTATTGTAGAAAGATTTATCTTGTAATCCTGATTTCATAATTGAAGGGTTTTTACCCAAAATTTCTTCGGGTAGGTATCCCGTTAAATCTGTAAATGCAGGGTTTATATATTCAATAACCCCTTCTTTATTGGTTATTAGTATTGCATGAGATACGGCATTCATTGCAACACTCTGTAAATTCATTGTAAGCTCATTGTTTTTTCGTTCAGTTATATCATGAGCATATCCCGCAACCCCAATAACCGTCTCGTTTTGAAGTATCGGAAATTTTGTGGTTTCATACCAAGCCTTTGTTTCATCGTTTTCTATTATTTTGGTGGTATGAATTGTTTTTTTTGTTTTTTTAATATCTCCATCTTCTTCGATGATATACTGTGCAATATCACTATTAAAAATCTGAAAATCTTTTTTACCTAAAACATCCCTTCCGTTTGATTGGAAGAAATCATAAATAATTTTCGTGTTTTCCGTATTGAGATATTTGTATACTCCATTGCTGTCTTTCAGCCAAAATAGTCCTGGGTAATTTCTAACCATTGACAGAAGATAATCTTCTCTCGTTTGAATATTTGATAAAAGCTTCTTTCGCTCATTGGATAAGTCGAGGGCTCTTTCATGATAGAGACATGCCAATATAGCATTTGCAAACTTTTCCATTATACCTGTTAGTTTGGCTATTTCTGTTTCATCATACGACTCTTCCTTTGAATCATATAATTTTACAAAGCCAAAATTTCCAAGTTTATAGATGACAAAGCACCCCCCTTTAATGTGCTTTTCGCAGATAAATTTCTTGAAATTTTTATTCTTGGATGATACCTGTAGTGATGTTTGTTTTGTGAGTGACTTTATTATTATGTGATCATGTTTAATTTCCTTTACATTGTCGTAGCTAATGGGGTTTGAGTAATATAGTTTAAAGCTTTTTTTTGACACTGAGCTAACAAATGCTTCAGATTTATCAAGCCAAATAGACATATAATTGAACCTCTTACGAGGCATTAGAATACTAACAAAATCTGACATGGTATTAACAAGGTCAAGACTTCCCCCAATTGACAATGATATCTCGTAAAGAAATAAAATATCACGTATTGTATTATTTGTGGATTTTTTAGTCATAAAAAACACCAAGTAAAATGGTTCTATTAAAAAATTCTAGATATGACTGTCTGTGAGAAGATATTTCACCTAAGGATAATGCCCCTTCAAGAGTTTCTTTGTTGCCATTTTTTTTAAGGGTATCGATTATCAATTCTAGGGTTTTTGAATAATCCTCCTTAAGAAATAATGGCCTGGAGATGCAGTCGAACATAAGGTTGTCACTTACGGCACTAACACTGTTGCCGGCTTCTTCTGCTGCCTCTTGTGCTGCCTCAACAATATCTTCCTTGCTTCCTTTTAACACATCTAAAATTACATTCTCATGTACTTCACCAAAGAAAGTTATCTCACCTTTTTCATTTAAATTTATGGGGTCCCTTACTACATATTCATCATTTTCTTTTGCTATTCCAAATGGATAAACTTTTGAAATCTCCAGAAAATTATCTCTATTAATATCTTGCCCACTATCCTCTTTTATTATTTTCGCATATAAATCAAAGGGAGAAGACCAATTTAATTCTTCTAATGTGTTAAAGTTTGTTTTTGTCGCAATTAATGGTCCTAGTAGGTTTTTCCAACCATGCTTAACCCCTAAATTAACCTGACTATCAACAAAACAAACAACTGCCGCATCCATGAACAAGCCTTCATTACAAAACACACAGGGTTTTTGCTTTAAGCTCATTGTTCCAGCTCCTCCTCCAATATAATTTACAGTATCCCCAACTTGTTTGTATAGGTCACTCAAATAAATATCAACGCCTTTAGCCAATCCGTCAATTAAAACAATGGCGGTTTGCTTATTATCCATATCAACCTTATCAATAATAGGATAAAATACCTCGGGAGAATACTGTATGTTTCTCACCAAAGTGGGTGCTGAGGTCGCTGACATCTTTTTAATAATCATATCATCTTTGTATAAATTATTCCCCTTAATTACAGCAGGAAATATTCCTCCAACTATGGTTATTTCTTCCCTATTACAGAGGTCAATAAATAAATCGATATCCCAGTCTAATTCCTCACCTAGCATAATAAAAAATAGGTCATTGGCTGTCTTAGACTTTGATTTCAAAAAATTGACCATGTCTTTAGGATTCTTTTTTTCCTCTGGCAAGATCATGATGTTAAATAGTTTTTTTGGATATTCTATTAAACTTTAGCGATAACAAAGCTAAGTAAAAATCACGTACTCATGTTATTCTATATCATTATGAAAAATAATATGAGCAGATATTAGATTAATATAGATGCTTAATTTTCCATTATATGTCCATGAAAAAATGATGGTGTATTGGGTTAAATTACACCCGCATTATTTATTTTGTTGTAAATACGTAATGAAAATATTGGGTTAGTATCAAAATTATAGGTTTATTTTACTGTTTAATATGCACTTGTAATTATCTTATCACACATGCTTTACGCGAGATTACACCAAAACTTGTTTTTAGGGTATAAAAATAATGCCCCGCTATAACATCAGATGCATTCCACTCGATTTGATGTGTACCTTCATGATAATTTCCATCAGCAATCACAGTTATCTGTTTTCCTGACATATCATAAATGCTAATCGTAATGTTGTCTGTTCTGACCAATGAAAATTCAATGTATGTATTTGTTCTGAAAGGATTTGGGTAATTCTGAGAAATACTTGAGGTCATATGATGTTCATTGATGTCAAGAGGATTTGAGTTAGGGGCTCCTGGTGTATAATCATTCATGAGCAACCATTCTCCAGTTCCATCTGGATATCTTCCCTGCGAAATATCTGCCTCTTGAGCTCCAAAAATTAAGCCATCAATAAAAGTAGTGTCAGCAGCAATTAAAATTAAGTCCTCTCCGTCGCTGCTAAGTTTAAAGTTTAAATTCAAAACACTTGATTCCTCTCCTTTGTTTGCATAAAACAATATATACCCTCCAGCAGAAACCGTTACTGAATCAGGATATGCCGAAGATATCTGATGCATATCACCGCCCATTGGCTCATCAGTTAAAAAATAGCCACCAAGCATAACAGCTTCTGGACCCGCATTATAAATTTCTATCCAGTCTGGATAATCTCCTTCAGGCCCCGGAAGAGCGGTATCATTTTTAGCCATAAACTCATTTAGGTAAAGCTGACCTTTTATGGTATTGGTTAACAACAAAAACATAAGAAATGTCATTATAAAAACTAATAAGTAGGGGTTTTTCATATCAAATTAAGTTATCGTTTTACAAGAATAGAATTTACATCAATAGATGGTGATTTTTTCCAGCACAAATTAAATTAAGCTATTAAATATATGACATTTAAATCTTTAAAAGGGTTGGTCAAAAATAATATTATAAATTTTAACCGACTCATAAATTACTGCGTAAATTTGCATCAGCTTAAGCCGTTATTTTGCACCTTGTCCTAAGGATTTCTGCTTTATCTTTTCACTGTAAAGAGGTTAACTATCTGTTAATTAATGTGTTTAGGGAATATATTTGGAAAGTTTTAATAAATTTATAAATTTGTGAAGCACATATGCGAGGTGCATATACATGGGCACAGCAGTAACAGGTTTGGGTATTCCAACCCCACCTTATTCTGATTACATTCTTGTTATGGAATTTACTCTAAATCAAAGATGAAAGATGCATTAAATCCAGATCAGTATGTAGAGTAATAAGTAATAAAAAGCTTTTTTGCTGATGTTGAATTTATTTTAAACATTTTTACTTAATTATAAATGGCACAGGAAATAGAAAGAAAATTTTTAGTCAAGGGTGAATATAAGCCTAGTGTTGTAAAACATTTTAGAATCATTCAAGCCTATTTATCATCAGCATCGGAACGTACAGTAAGGGTAAGGATAAAGGGTAATAATGGTTTTTTAACAGTAAAGGGTATCGCGAGTAAGTCCGGCACTAGCCGTTTTGAGTGGGAAAAAGAAATCTCCGTCGAAGAAGCAACTGCACTGATTGAAATCTGTGAGCCAGGGTTAATAGATAAAACACGTTTTATAGTTCCAGAACCATCGGGTTTAGCCTTTGAGATAGATGAATTTTATGGAGATAATGAAGGGTTAGTTATTGCAGAAATTGAACTGCCTTCTGAAGATTATGTGTTCAAGGCACCAGATTGGTTGGGAAAAGAGGTAACTGGGGATGCTAGATATTATAACTCAATACTGGTGAAAAACCCTTATAAAAATTGGTGATCTATTTATCCTTATCCTTAAAAAGGTTGTCAAAAAATTTTCTAAATCTACTTTTGTTTTTATCGCCGTCGTCCTTTTTACCTCTGTCTATTGGGGTGTTTTCTTCTTTTAAATTGTTAGTAAAGCGATTAATAACCCCCGACAAGCCCTTTTCAAAAAATGGATCACAACTAATTATTTCCTCCTTGGTATAGATATGATCAAATCCCTTAAAATATGTTCTTGACATGGCTGCATTACTCTGTATATCTGCAAAAATATTACCAGCAATCGGCAGCGCCAAAACTGATCCGCTCCCCAAACCTCCCCTAAAATGAACCTCTGGTGTCATTGCTCCAACCCATATGCCCAGAACAATTTCTGGAGTATATGATACAAACCATGCGTTGCTATAATTTTGAGCCGTGCCGGTTTTACCAGCAAGCTCAGCATCAATGCCAAACCTTGTTCTTATGGTTTTTCCTGTTCCTTCATTAACAGCATGCTTTAAAATGTGTGTTATTTGATCACTAAGGTTTTCGTTAATAATTTTTTTACTAGTGTAGTTCTTGTTTTCGTATATGATATCGCCCTTGGAATCTGTTATTTTTTCAACCATTATTAAATCACTGCTTAAATTACCGTTGTTTGCAAATACACCATACGCTTTTACTATCTCGTATAATGAAACGTCAATTGAACCCAGAGCAATTGATGGTGTTTCTATGAGGGGTGTATTAATATCAAACCGCTCCAGCATATCGCTTATTTCGTCATAACCAGTTTTAAAATACAGGTCCATTGTTGGGAGATTCAATGAGTTTGCCAAAGAATACCACAGGGATATGAGCGTATCGTTGCTACTACTATTATCATAATTTTGAGGGGTCCACCCTCCGTATTCTTTATATTCCACAAGTTCATTCCCTAAATAATCACAAGGTGTCATATTATCATTTAAAGCCGCCGCATAAATCAATGGTTTTATTGTAGAGGCTATTTGTCTTTTTGTAAGAATCAGATCAAAAGGTAAATATCTGTAGTTGTTCCCTCCCACCCATGCTAACACCTTGCCCGATTCGGGTTCAGTAGCTAACACTGCAGCATTTAGCATGCTGTAATAATGCCAAAGACTATCCGTGATGGTCATGTTACTAGATTTATTATCCCAAGTAAAAACATCTCTACTTATTTTCTCGTTAGATAAATGATTTTTAGATGTCATTTCCTTGTAATAGACTTTTTTTAACGAGCTGTTTTTTAATTCATTATCAAGTTTTATTTGCATTTTAGAAAGCTGTTTTTTAGCTGCTTTCTGAGCATCTTTTTGCAAGTTTATATCCAGGGTTGTATAAATTTTTAAACCATCCTTTTCAATATCATAATCTGAGTAACCCTCCGGGGCAAGCTCTTCCAGTATTTTCTTTACACGATTTTTAAGCTGATAAACAAAATATCCCGCAGGTGGCTCCTTTTGATAATTAGAGTAGCTGATATTCAAGGGTATATTTTTTAATCGAGTAAGCTCATTTTCCGAAAGGTATCCCTCATTATGCATTAAAACAAGCACGTGATTTCTTCTTTTTAGTGCATTTTTAGGATATAATCGAGGGTTGTAATATGTATTTGCCTTTAGTATACCAACCAATACAGCAGCCTCTTGGGTGTTCAATTGCTTACAGTGTTTGCCGTAAAACCTCATGGATGCGGCCTCTACACCATATACATTTTCACCAAAAGGGACAGAATTTAGATATAATAAAAGAATCTGTTGCTTTGTAAGCACATCTTCCATTCTCGTGGCAATAATAGCTTCTTTGATTTTGTTTACAGGCATGGATAGGTAACTATGGTGATTTCTACCATATAAGTTTTTTATCAACTGCTGGGTTAAAGTGCTACCGCCCCCAGAATTCTTATCACCAAGTAGAATTGTTTTAAAAAAAACCCTCAAATAGCTCCGGCTGTCATAGCCTTCGTGTAGGTAAAATCTTTTGTCTTCTGTAGCTACAAGAGCATTGATAAGCTGTTCTGGAATATCATCCCAACTAACATTAGTTCGGTTTTCCGCAAAATATTTTCCAATTATGGATCCATTGGATGCCATTACCAATGATGCTTCCTCATTATCAATTGTAGATAACTCTTCTGTGGTTGGTAAGGCACCAAAAACACCAATATAAACAGCCCCAAATAAAATACTAAATGCAATTGCTCCGGTTAATAATATTATTAAGGATGCTTTGAACAGAAATTTTAATACCCTTTTCATGGTGCGGTTTTAAATAAAACGAAATCCTAATATCTATTAGTATAATTAATAAAAGCTAAAAGAAACACACGTTCTAGACTCCATTCATATACAACATAAAAATAACTGATTACTGCAATCTGATGAATATAAATAATGTTCTATTTTTGCCTTTTCTTGCTATGGCATACTTTTTAAAGATAATAAACGTACTTTTTTTATCCACCATAAAGTACTTTTATACGCCCATTTATGCACATATTATAGGTCTTGATTTTTGGACCACCCTTATTACCATGATAAGTGGTGGAATCATGGGGTTTCTCATTTACTATCATTTTAGTAAAATCATAATCATTTCCACCAAGCATATAAATCCCAAATTAAAAAAGGTTTTACCAAAAGGGTTTATAGAATATTATCAAAAGTATAATGCCAGAAGAAAAATTAAAC
>Ga0066607_1001128_pt1 | contig 12960 bp, 9 predicted proteins | sample SaaInlV_DNA_120m_FD_60384 | JGI IMG/M metagenome (GOLD analysis project Ga0066607, IMG submission 60384) | Marine microbial communities from expanding oxygen minimum zones in the Saanich Inlet - SI075_LV_DNA_120m | ecosystem: Environmental > Aquatic > Marine > Unclassified | place: British... | reverse complement strand
AGCTGTATTTGGTCAGGATATTACAGTTCATACGACCATTGCAGAATTGCCTAAAGTGAAAATGAAATTTAATTATAAAGTCACGCATCTCAATTCAGATGAAATATTAATGACAGGGCATACTATTCATGCATTTACTAACCTAAATAGTAGACCTATAAAAGTGCCAGATTATATAAAATCGTTGTTGGAAAGACATATGAATTCTTAATCATTATTGATTAAGTAAACTGCAAATCCCGCTAATAGTCCCCCAAGAATCGTTGGCCATTCCAATGATTCACCTAAAAATACCATGGCAAAGAGTACGGCTGTTACTGGTACAGTAAAAATGAAGGAGCTTACCTTTTTCGGCCCAAGAATGACGGCACCTTTGAAATACGTTGTGGTAGCTAATGCCATGGCTAATACAGATATCGTAATCATATTTAACCAAAATACCCAATCATAGGAAAAAATAGTTGTTAAATCTGAGTTTCGAGCCAATCCGATACTTAAAACAATTGAGAATACATAACACCAAAATGTATAGGTCATAAAGGAGATGGAATCTTTTCCTTTGGCTGTTACATTTGTCAAGGCTCCCCAAGCAACTGACGCTAGTAGAAAATATATATTTCCAGACTGGAAAAAGGATTCAGATTGAATCTCCCAAAATCGCAGTATAATGAGACCACCCAAAAATCCAAAAAACAATCCCCATATATCTTTTCGATATAAAAAGCATCCAAGTAGTAAGGCTGAAATTAAAGTTGTAAATATGGGATTTAATGTGGTCACTAAGATACCGCCAACACTAGCCAATCCTACTTGCGTTCCTTTGAAAAATAAATAATTATAGGCTGTAATAAAAATGGCGCCCAATAGAATATGCATTCCATTTTTAAGGGAGATCTTAAAAGTATTATTGGTGAAATAAACAACTGGCGCAAATGAGAGTGTAGCAAATATAAATCGCCATACCATAATGACCGGTGGATCTGCGTAAAAACCCAATACTTTTGCATTTGTCCATGAAAGCCCCCAGGCAGCCATGGCTAATAGTAAATATAAAGTTAATCGTGATTCAGATTTTTTGTCTGTGGACCCCATTCAATAAATTACAACATTTCAGTTAATAAATATCTGATTTGGTTTCTTTCATTGTATTGGCTGAATTGTAGTTATTTCAAAAATTACGGAGAAAATATCCAGAATCTATATTGGTCATTACGTTCATGATGAGCAATAAGTAACAATGGCATATAAGTGGAAATGAAGCTCCTTGAGTGTTGTTTGTCTTTTAATGAATTTAATTTTAGATTTCCCTTTCACAATATATATCAGGAACTATAAGTATGAAACATATCAAATTTATTTTAATCACTTTTTTTTGCGTGCCGCTATTTGGTCAAACCGTTACGGATATTGACGGAAATGTTTACCAAACTGTTATTATTGGTAACCAAGAATGGATGGCAGAAAACCTGAAAGTAAGCCGTTACCAAAATGGCGATTCTATTCCAACAGGATACAGCAACACAGATTGGTCGAATCTCTCCACGGGAGCTTATGCTGTATATAATGATGATACGACTAATTTTAATACCTACGGCTATTTATATAATTGGTATGCAGTGAATGATACCCAAAACATTGCCCCGGCAGGTTGGCATGTGCCAACAGATGATGAATATAAAGAATTAGAGATGGCATTGGGGATGAGCCAAAGCGAAGCAGATGGGACTAGTTGGAGGGGCACAAATGAAGGATCTCAACTAGCTGGTAATGATACATTATGGAATAGTGGAAATTTAGAAAATAATTCTGAGTTTGGAGCATCTGGATTCAGAGCCTTGCCTAGTGGATATCGTGATCCAAATGGAAGTTATTTCAATTTAGGGAGTCACGGTTACTTTTGGTCGTCCACAACGGGAAGTGGTATCAGTTCATGGAAAAGAAGACTTAGCTATTTCGATTCGGCAGTGTACCGTTACGTTTACAATAGGAAAAGTGGTTTTTCAATTCGATGTATTAAAGATTCGTCTGCCACTAATTATAGCCAAACATACGTCCCCGATGATAATTTTGAAGCTTACTTGGAAGCCAATGGGATGGGGAATGGCATTGCCAATGATGATTCTGTTACGACGGCGAATATTGATTCGGTAATAACTTTAGATATTGCTTCAATGGGAATTGCTGATTTAACTGGGATTGAAGATTTTCTTACTCTTGAAAATCTGAGTTGCGAATGGAATAATCTTACCGCATTAGATTTAAGCGCAAATATTTTGTTGGATTACCTAAGATGTAATAATAATAGTATTGCCACTTTGAACGTAAATAACAGTACTCAGTTAACGCGACTTTTTTGTGACCACAACCAACTAACGGTATTGGATGTAAGCAACAATTCTGTTTTAACTCACTTGTTTCCATCTTACAATGATTTGACTGAATTGGATGTAAGTGCAAATCCATTAATGGAAAAAATAAATTGTGGACGAAATAATATCACAAGTTTAGATGTGAGTCAAAATCCGGCATTATGGTATTTTGGGTGCATCGAAAATAATCTCACATCATTAGACTTGAGAAATGGAAATAACACAATTCTAACCGCTTTTAACTCTACGAATAACCCTGATCTTACCTGTATTGATGTGGATAATGTAGCGTGGGCAGATACAGCGTTAGCATATATTGATTCTTGGACATCTTTTAGTGAAGATTGCTCTGCTGGCGGTGGCGACCAAACCTACGTCCCAGATGACAATTTTGAAGCATACTTAGAAGCCAACGGAATGGGAAATGGCATTGCCAATGATGATTCTGTTTTAACAGCCAATATCAATACAGTTACAAACTTGAATGTCGGGAATCAAGGTATTGCCGACATGACAGGTTTAGAAGATTTCACAGCCTTAATTTCTTTGAAGTGTAATACTAATCAACTCACAAGCTTGGATGTTAGCGCTAATACAGCTATAACTGAATTGTGGTGTTTTTTTAATCAACTCGCTAGTCTTGATGTGAGTGCAAATACGGCTATAACTAAATTGCGGTGTAACAATAATCAACTCACCAGCTTGGATGTGAGTACAAACACAGCGTTAACTGAACTAATTTGCTCTTCTAATCAATTGACTAGCTTGGATGTGACTGCCAATACAGCCTTATCCTGGCTCAGTTGCGCTTCTAATCAATTGACCAGTTTGAATGTGGCTGCCAATACGGCATTAACCTATCTTGGTTGCCGTAATAATCAATTGTCCAGCTTGGATTTAAGTGCAAATACGACCTTGACCTATCTCCATTGCTTTGCAAATCAATTAACCAGCTTAGATCTGAGTGCAAATACAATTTTATCTTATCTTGGTTGTGATAATAATCAATTGACCAATTTGGATCTGAGTACCAATACAGCCTTAACTCAACTCAATTGCTATTCTAATGATTTGACCAGTTTGGATGTGACTGCCAATACGGTCTTGATAGAGCTCAGATGCCATAATAATCAATTGTCCAGCTTGAATGTGAGAAATGGCAACAACACAAGTATAACTACATTTAATGCCACGGTAAATCCAAATCTAACTTGTATTGATGTGGATAATGTAGCGTGGGCAGACTCAGCATGGACCGAAATTGATTCATGGACATCTTTTAGCGAAGATTGTTCTGCCTTGGATGTATTGGAAGAACCAATACTGGTTACAGAGTTTAAATTGCACGATGCCTATCCAAACCCATTTAATCCAACAACAAGGATCAGTTACGATTTACCGGACGATGCGAATGTATCTATCACAATTTATGATTTGATGGGACGCAAAATTCGCACTTTGGTCAAGGAGAAAATATCAGCTGGTTATCATGCTTCTATTTGGAATGCAAGGAATGATATGGGTTCGTCGGTTGCGGCTGGTGTATATATTTACACAATTACCGCAAATGATTACAGAGATGTGAAGAAAATGATTCTACTAAAATAGATTCCTCAGCCTACGGCTAATGGAATGATTATTTTTTGCTTACATTCTAAAAACAGGGAATTGCGTTTCTTGAGTGGGATAGCTGTTTACAGTCCTTAATGCTTCGATTAGAATATGCCGTGTTTCTGTTGGTTTAATGATGCCATCATCCCAAAGGCGAGCACTGGCATAATAGGGGTGACCTTCTTTTTCATATTTGTCTAAGATGGGTTGTTTTAATTTGGATAATTCTTCATCTGACATTGTTTTACCTTCTGATGCAAGTTGGTCTTTTTTAACCATGGCTAATACATTTGCTGCTTGTTCTCCACCCATGACTGAAATCCGAGCATTGGGCCACATCCATAAAAAACGTGGTTGGTAAGCACGTCCAGCCATAGCATAATTTCCAGCCCCAAAACTTCCGCCAATTATGACAGTCAATTTTGGTACATTTGCTGATGCAACCGCTTGAACCATTTTTGCGCCGTTTTTTGCAATACCACCCGCTTCAGCTTTTTTGCCCACCATAAATCCGGTTATATTCTGTAAAAAGAGTAATGGGATTTTGCGTTGTGCGCAAATTTCCACAAAATGGGCTCCTTTGAGAGCTGTTTCACTTATTAATACGCCATTATTCGCGACGATGCCAATAGAATATCCACCTATTTTCGCAAAGCCAGTAACGAGAGTTTTTCCATAGTCTTCTTTGAATTCTTCAAACTCGGATTCATCTACCAAACGAGCAATAATTTCTTTTACATTAAATGTTGTACGATGATTCTTTGTTAAAATGCCTAATAATTCATCCTGTTCATACACAGGTTCTTTAAAATCACTCGGAACAACAGTAGGTGCATGTTGGAAATGTTTTATAATACCACGGATTTTTCGAATTGCTTCATCATCATTCTCAGCATAATGATCTGCAACACCAGATATTCGCGTATGGAGTTTTGCACCACCTAATTCTTCTGCTGTTGCTGTTTCACCTATGGCTGCTTTTACGAGTGGGGGGCCACCCAAAAATATAGTTCCATTTTTTTCAACAATAATAGCTTCATCGCTCATTGCTGGTACATAAGCACCCCCAGCAGTACATGAACCCATGACGGCGGCAATTTGCGGTATTTTAGCTGCACTCATTCTAGCTTGGTTATAAAATATTCGCCCAAAATGATCTCGATCAGGAAAAACTTCATCTTGCTTTGAGAGAAATGCACCACCACTATCTACCAAATAAATACATGGGAGATGGTTTTCCATTGCGATTTCTTGTGCCCGTAAATGTTTTTTAACTGTTAAAGGATAGTAGGTGCCACCTTTTACCGTTGCATCATTGGCGACAACTACGCAAGGATGACCCTGAATAGTTATAATACCTGATATGATTCCCGCAGCTGGGACAGAGTCATCATACATTTTATACGCTGCTAATGGAGAAAATTCTAAAAACGTAGAGTTAGGGTCTTTTAAAGTGTTTATGCGATCTCTAGCGGTTAATTTGCCTTTATTTTGATGCTTTTCTACACGATGCGGTGGACCCATTCTCTCAATAGTCTTTAAATGCTCATCTAAATCCTTAGCTAATTGCTCATGGAATGCATAATTCGACGTATATTTTTCTGAGTTAATGTCAATATTTGACTCAATTTTTGGCATGATGAACCATATCCTTTTCTAAAATGGATTGAATGAATTGTCCGGCTTGCTTCAATTTATCTCTATTTATGCCAGTGGACAAATTGGATGTTTCACAAATATCTATGAGTTTCTCCGTAGAAATATTCCCTGATGCTCCTGGTGCATAAGGACATCCTCCGATACCACCGGCAGATGAATCAAACGATCGAATACCCATTTCAATTCCTTTCCTAATATTCTTTGAAGCAAAATCATACGTATCATGACAATGTAGACTGAAAAGTGATGCATCCCAGCGAGATAGTAGTAGAGTTAGTAATTTTTCTGTTTCGTCGGCAGTTGCTTTTCCTATGGTATCACCCAAGGAAATATCTTGTATACCAAGATCTATATATTTCTCTATGACTGGAATGACAGATTTAGCGTTTATTTCACCTTCGAAAGGGCAATGCCAAACAGTGGAAATATACCCCCGTACATGTAGATTCCCCCAGAGTGGAGCCATATCATTGAACCGTTTAAAACTATCTTCAATGGAGCAATGTATATTTTTCATAGAAAAAGTTTCACTTGCTGCAGTAAATAAAGCTATAGATTTATATTCAGATTTAATGGCATTCTCTAGCCCAATATTATTTGGAACTAGAGCTGTATATCGTGTATGATTATTTTTGTTTATATGACGAGAAACATCTATTGCATCTGCTAACTGTGGAACCCATTTTGGCGAAACAAAACTAGTTACTTCAATTTCAGGTAAACAAGATTCAGTTAATAAATTGATATATTTAATTTTGTCCTGAAGTAAAATTATATCCGAAATACTCTGCAATCCATCCCTAGGACCCACTTCAACAATGCGAACGTGTCCATTGGATTTAGTCATATTTAATCTTTTTGCCAGGATGGCTTTCGTTTTTCAATAAATGCCGAAAGGCCTTCCTGACCTTCTTCACTAGCACGCATTTCTGTAATAACATCTTTGGCGTCATAAAGGTCCATATTTTTAATATAATCTTTAAACATAGCTTGAGCTTTTGGGCTGCCTTTTTTTAACTGAGAAATAGTATTCTTAAGGAGATCTCCAATCTGATCAGCCGGTATGGCATATTGAATAAGCCCAATCTTCTCTGCATAATGGGCATTGAATTGTTCGCCAGAAATACCTAAGGCACGAAAGGCAGATAACCCAATTTTATTAACAGTATAAGGTCCAATAATAGCAGGAATTATACCGATGAGAACCTCACTCAAAGCAAAAAGAGTATTCTCTTCAGCAATAGTAATATCACATACATTACAAAGGCCAAATCCTCCGCCAAATGCATGCCCATGTACAACACCAACAACAGGTTGGGGGCAATGATCTGCCGCATAATATAAATCAGCTAATAATTGTGAATCTGTCCTGTTTTTTTCTTTAGCTTGTCCACCAGAATGTTTCATATGCTGTATATCTGCCCCAGCGCAAAAAGAATCCCCTTTTCCTCGTAAAATGATTATTCGAACTTCAGATTGTTTTGATAGGTGGGTGAAGCAATCAGTTATTTCTTTCATCATTGGTATATTCATGGCATTACGAACTTCGGGACGATTAAGAGAAACGGTCGCGACAGAGTCACTTATATTGAGAATGATATAATTATAATCCATATATTTGATTCCTATGTATCATATAACTGCATCAAAAGTTACATCAAAATTAGTGGAATTAAAAAAAAAGGCCCAATTTAGAATCAGGCCTTTTTTTAAAAGAATTAAATTATAACTAAAAGTAATACTTTCGATTATCAACAATTTCAGCATTCCTTTTTAATTCTCCGAGCCAGGATTGGAAAAACTGGTTTTGTTTTTTAGTTAGTAGATCTGAATATATTTTTTCCTTTTGAACTGCAAAGTCAGCGGAATCAAATTCAGCTACTTGTAGTAACTCCACAACAGCATAACCACGTGGTGTTTCAACAGGACCAACTAAATCGCCTGGTTTAGCTACGAGAAGAGCTCCTATCATAGAATGGCTCCGACCAATAGAATTAAAGCCACGACCTAAAGGTTTACTATCATTAGTGATTGGCTCATATGCTTTTTGATCGTTAAGTACTTTAGTAAAAGAACCAACAGTAGTTGCTTCTATTAAAATATCACCAGCTTTTTCTTTAGCAATAGCATCTTCTTTTTCAGTAGAGAGAATACGAATTATGTCAGCTTCCACATCAACCATAGGAGCAATACCTGCTTCAATAGCTGAATCTGTTACAGCAACAACAAAATGCTGATCCGTTTCAAATACGGTTGATACAGAGCCAACCGGGTTGTTGAAAGCAAAACGAATAGCTGAACGAAGTGAGCCAATATTTGGTAAGAAAGAAGCATCTTCTTTAATACTGGTAGCAACAATTGGTTCTACTTTATGTGAATCAATTGCAGCAGAAAAACCATTATCTTGAGCATCATAGCTAAAAAGAGTGGAAGCTTGTTTTAGATTATCGAGTGTCATAGCACTAATATCAAATTTTAATAAAATATGTGCAGCATTCACTTGCTCTTTCCCATTCTCAGTTTTTTTATCTTTTACATGAATAATGTGGTAACCAAATCGTGACTTTACAGGACCGACGAATTCACCTTTTTTAGCACCAAAAGCAGCTTCTTCAAAAGGTTTAACCATTCGACCTTTTTCGAACCACCCAAGTTCTCCACCAATATTTTGGCTGCCTGGATCCTGAGAATATTCTGCTGCCAATGCACCAAAATCTTCACCAGCTTTTACTTGTTTAATGATCTTGGTCGCCAAATCAGCCATTCGAACGGTATCTTCATTTGATGCTTGTTTTTCCCATGCTGCTGCTTCTACAGCAGATTCTTGTGCAACTGCACGTTCTGACTCTTGCGTGAAAATAATAGTAACCTTATCCTCGAGAGTGGTGCCGGCATAGGCGGCGTCCACCTGAGCCTGAGTCGGTCCAAAGCGACCCGTGGCACCAGCATTGCTGAATGTCCACGAGATACCGGGCATAGCATTAGCTAATCTTTCCAGTACGGCTTTTTCTGCGGCTGCTTGTATAACATTCTCTAATCCAACATTACGAAGTACATAATCAATATGAGTATAATTAATTCTTTTTTGTTCACCTGTTGCTGTACGGACAACTATATATTGATTAGGTACAACTTCAATAATATCCCCTTTTATTTGTTCACCATTAAGAAGGTTAATAATAATTCCCTCACTTTGGCCCAAAGCAAACCCAATAATCAATAACAATGCTGTAATATATTTAATCATATTATAAATCTACACATCTCCCACCAAACAAAAAACCCCACGAATGTGGGGCTTCAATTTGGTGCGGTAAATCATTCCTTCACAGAACCATCTTCGTTCCATGCTTTCCTAGTATATTTTTCATCCTTCCAAGTTTCTTCTGAAGCCTTCTGTCCATTCTCATACCAAAAAGTGAATAAACCATCTTGTTTCCCATTTTTGTAAGTTCCTTCTTCCTTCTTATGTCCATTCTTATACCAAGAAGTCCATAATCCATTTCCATCCTTTATTTTTATTTCACCATTCTCGTCCCAATAATTAACCAGAGAATAATATTCTCCATCCTTGAAAGTTCCTTCCCACTTCTTCTGTCCGTTTTCATACCATAGAGTGAATAATCCATTTAGTTTTCCATCCTTGTAAGTTTCTTCCATCCACTTCTGTCCATTCCTATCCCAATAAGACCATACACCTGCCGTATCCCCATTTTGATAATTTTGTTCTTCTTCCTTTGTCCCATCATCATACCATAACATCCATTTACCATCTTTCTTACCATTTCTCATTTTTCCTAATGGAACTTTGATATCATCAAACATTCGATAAACTTTACCATTCACAATTTCATCACTGAACTTCGTCTTATAAACACTGTTCTGTTCCACAAATTCTTTCAAACTACCAGTTGGCCTTTGTTTATTTAAATATTTATTTTGAAAATCAGTTACTTTTTTAAGATAGTCATCAGTTACTCTTTGATCTACGTCTATATCGCTATCTCCTTTAGCTACTTTTCCTTGTATATAAAATTTAACAAAATCTCCATTATATGCTTTCCCATGACTGTTATAAGCAATCGTTGCCAGATTTACTAATTGATCTGATGTTAAATTAAGTTTCTTAAATTTATCTTTAAGTCTAATATAATCTTCAGTCAGGTGTGTTAATGCTGCCTCAGCTCCATAAGTAAATTCAAGTGAATCGTCTACGTTCATACCAAATAGCTTATCTTTTGTAAGTCCCAATTGATATTTGGTAAAAGTTGACAGATTTTTAAGTGCAAAAGGCCCTACTGAAGGATTATTTACTTCATCATCTACTGAAGGTTCAGGATGCTGCTTCCTGACTTTGTTAAATTCCTGGTCGAAAAGATATATTGGTTTTCCGTTTTTTTTTGTACCAATTATTTCAAAGGGATCTTTATCAACTCCTATTAAGTTTTGATATGCCATCATTTCAATTTCCCAATCACTTTTATGAAATTTAGGATCTGTATTAGGCCAAATATTGCGAATTTTTTTGAGTGCAGGTTTCAGAAAATAATTACTAAGATTGCCTTCTGCTTCAATCAGGCCTTGTCTCATTATATTTAATTTTTCTCTTCCTTTATTTCTAAAATTAGTTTCTTGTGCTCCAATTCCTACAACCCTATTTGAAAGTTTATTCATTATGTTTGGAGATAAACCATATTCATCTATTAGTAGTTTGCTTGCAATATGAGTTCCTTTGTTTATATCATTTATATACCATTCAGTATTTTCATCGTTAAACTTCTTCTTATAAACACCGTTCTGTTCTACAAGGTGATTGATATTGTATTCCTTTTGACTGTACCCAACTGAAATAAATAATGCAATTAATAATATCTTTTTCACACCCAAATCTACCCATCATCATACTAACAAAAAACCCCACGAATATGAGACTCTTGCTTAAATCATTCGGGTGAGGATTACCAGGTATGCCCGTTCTTCTTGAGCCAGTCTTGAACAGTCTTATGTCCTAACCGTGCCGCTTTTTTATAGTTTGACAGTCGTAGTTTTGGTTTGCCATGGTCAAAATAAGCATTCCCCATGTTGTAAAAGGCTAAAGCATAATCAGGCTTCACTTCAATGGCTTTCTCGTAACTTTCTATGGCTTGGATGTAGTCGCTTTGGTTATAGAAAGCATTCCCTATATTGTTATAGGCATCTGCATAATTGCGATCTAGCTTAATGGCTTTCTCGTAACTTTCTATGGCTTTGGTATAGTTGCCTTGGGCTGAGCAAGCAAGCCCCAAATTGATATAGGCATAACCATTATCAGGATCCAGCGCAGTAGCTTTCTCATAACTCTCTATAGCTTTGGTATAGTTGCCTAGGTTCTTATAAGCAATCCCCAGGTTATTATAAGCATAAGCATAATCAGGATCCAGCTCGATGCCTTTCTTGTAAAATAAAATTGCCTTATTATATTCTCCATTCTCAACAGTATCGTATCCTTTATTAAACCAGTCTCGAGCTTCCTTTTCCAATCGAACTTTTTTAGCAGCAGCTTTCTTAGCATCTGCCGCTGCCTTTACTTTTGCGTCTGCCGCTGTCTTACGCTTGCGTTCCTTTTCAGCAACAGCTTTCTCTTCTGCTAACCGAGCTTCTGCTACTAACTGTGCCTCTTGGGCATTATAATCTTCTAAAGTGCCTTCCCATACCTTTTGACCCTGATCATTCCAAGATATCCATATACCAACTCTTTCTCCTTCGTTATAAGTTATTTCTGACGCTTTTAAGGCATTCTCATGCCAGAATGTCCACTCGCCGTGTCGTCCATGACTAGGAATGTCAGTAATGCCTGGACTAGAACCACTACCAACTCTATATTGACCCTTCCCCTTTAAAATACCATTAGTATAGTAATATTTCCATTGTCCATTCTTTAATCCTTTTTTAAATCTACCTGTGCTATCGACACCACCATCCTCGTTCCACCAAGTCCACTTTCCATTCTTTATCCCGTTTCTATATCTGCCGTTGAATCTTTCTGTTCCATTTTCATAAAAATCAAATACGCTACCTGAAAAGGGCTTATTCTTATTTGGGGCATATAAAACTCCATCTCTATCAATGAGATTGTTGATATCCAACTTGTATTGCCCCCAAGCAAACCCAACAAATAGTAGTAATGTGATATATCTACGCATACCCAAATCTACAACCAGTCCCAAAGTTTCTACAATGGGGAGATATACGTATTTAATGGTGTTTTGGGTAAGTAATTTTTGCCTACTTATTGGCAGTAGTGGTGTAAACAAACAAAAAAACCCACGAATGTGGGGAAAATATTTTCATTTAAAGGTGTTTTAACTCCCTATCAAATTATATTTTTGCTCTAATTTGCTTTTGGATTTAGATTTCATAAAATACTTTAATAGTGCAAGTTTATTTCCAAACCAAGATTTCTTTTTAGCTATCTCTAGTTGATAAAGGTCTGGATCAGGGTAAAACACAGAACAATCAACTGAGCCTATTCCATCATACTTTTCTTTTCTTTCTTCAATAGGGCCTAAAGGATTCAGATCTTTAATTTCAGAGAAAGATTTAGTGAAAAGCATATACTCAGAAACGCCGATGCTATTTTTCATTAAACGATGAGCTAGGATAACATCTTCCCCCGCGATTTCTTTGAATTGGTTCACTTGCTTTATTAAGAAATCTCCATAATGAACAAAGGATTTTAGCTTGAGGTCACCGACCTCAGGACAGGTCTCACATGCTCATGTTTCACAAAACTTTATATCATTAATATGTTGATTGAATTTTTCAAAACTAGTTTGCAGTTTTTTTATAATGACTTCAGATAATTCATTTAGATCATCAGGAATTGCATAAAAAAGAGCAGCATCCCCCTGAAGCTTATTAATTGTTAAAACACCATCTAATTCATCTATAACTTTTTCGAGTAAATCACTAATGATATGTTCCGCATGCGCTTGATCCGCAGATAATTTATCATTTTTTTTAGAATCGATATTGTGCCTGCTTACAAAATTTGTATACCCGCTTATATCAACTAAAACTATAAATCCTTTATGATTTTCCATCTGTCAATATACACAATATCCTCCCACAAAGAAAAAAAACCACGTATCTAGGGCTTGATGAAATTAATCATTAATAAGAATTAATGGATTTTAATGCAGGCGCTTCGAAAATGTCTTTGCCCAAGAAATCAAGTTCAAACTGCACTGAAGGAGATAAATCATGTTTGGGGAATCGAGTTAAAAATGTTTGGTATTCATTTTTTGCTTTTGCCGAATCCTTCAAAATATTGGCATAAATA
>Ga0066607_1001118_pt1 | contig 13042 bp, 27 predicted proteins | sample SaaInlV_DNA_120m_FD_60384 | JGI IMG/M metagenome (GOLD analysis project Ga0066607, IMG submission 60384) | Marine microbial communities from expanding oxygen minimum zones in the Saanich Inlet - SI075_LV_DNA_120m | ecosystem: Environmental > Aquatic > Marine > Unclassified | place: British... | reverse complement strand
TCAAACCATCTAATGGGTTTGTTGTATCGTGTTAATAGTTCGTCTAAATTTATAATCAATTCATCAGACTTGAAGTCCCAAAGCCAATCGCTTAATGCGTTCCAATCTTCTGTTTGCATCACAGGAAGATGGATTTCCCAACCACGAGGATGGAAGTTTTCGTTTTCGGAATCACCACCTCTAATATCAATTCTACCACCTGACCATTCACCACCGTGTTTATCTGTCCATTCTCGACCCTTTTCTAACAGACACCATTCGGCATCTATTGGCCCCATCCAGTTCGAACAATAATTATATTTCATGGTACTTTTGGCCCTGTTATACCACCGTGTTTTTCACACACTTCATCCACCACTTCGATAGGAACCCATCCATAAACTGTCCCTGTCAATTCATCTTTGTTTTCAGCATAACTTTCTATCAACGATTCTGCTGAACTCGGAAAACCAATTTCAACGGTGTATGGCCCACTGTAATGGTAATGACTATTCTGCACGCTCATAGAAAATCCATCTTTACATTCTACGACAGATACTAGCTCTGGCCGATATTTGAGGTGTCCTCTATATTTATTCATGTATGTTGATATATTCATTCCAAATCCATGTTTAAGGTTTCTAAATCAGACATTTTAATTTCTTCCGTCATCATCAGTGTTAAAAAGCACGACCACGCATCGTCTTCTGTGCCAAAATCTTTATCGTATGAGGCAAACCCCTTTTCAGATAATCCTCTCACGGATACTCTAAATGTGAAGATTACCGAATGTGGGGTGATGTCGCCATGATAAACTACGAGTGCCAATTCTTCACATTCACCATGAACGGAAGTTTGGTGAAATGACAAATCAGTTTTTTTATATATTTCAACTCTCGGTATCATATCATTTTCTCTGGCTGGTCATGTAGGAATCGAACCCACGTCTTCAAGTTTGGAATTTGAGGTTTTACCATTAAACTAATGACCATTTAAACTGGAGCCTCGTATTGGAATCGAACCAATATCTGAAGATTACAAATCATCTGTAATTGCCATTATACTAACAAGGCGTTGGTAGGCGTGGGTGGATTTGAACCACCTTTGGAAGTATATAAGACTCCGAGCTTAACCAATTAGCAGACACGCCTATTGTTACTAAAATATGGCGGCCTTTGAGGTATTTGAAACCTCCCTAAATGCTTGACAAGCATTCGTGCTACCACTACACCAAAAGGCCAAATTGTGGTGGCGGAGGTGAGAATCGAACTCACTTTATACCTGCTTATGAGACAGGTCAAGATGCCTACCTTGCCCTCCGCTATTGTTAAAATAATCTTCTATGAAAAATGGAGCGAGTAGAGGGATTCGAACCCCCACCAAAAGATTGGAAATCTCTTGTGCTACCCTTGAACACCATACTCGCAGTCTATTATAGTTATTTTGCCAGAATAGTTAGTTTGTCAAGCTGTCCGATAGGATCATATCCTGGCATAATGTCACACACTCTATTATCTTTCAAATGAGTTTGTAATCGATCACTAACGTGATCATATACACCTTCGTGTTGTTCCATCATATCAGCCATCATTGAAATCAGATAACCAAACTCGTGATATATTCTATTAGGTTCTGATACATCATAATGAACAGAACTTTCCTCCAACATCTGTTTCACTGTTTCTTCATTCTTACGCCAAGTATTCATTTATCACCTGTATCATATTAAATATTTATCATAATGTAAGTAAAGAGTAGATAGGAACATGAGCATGTCGCCCGTCTGTACACGCTCTTAGCGTGCCAACATTTATAATGAGACTCGATTACGGGATTTCTTGCGCTCCGCTTCCACATTCCTATCCACTCTTCATATACTATTATACAGTAAAGTAAACTGTTTGTCAAGTTATTTCTCAACTATTTTCACTGGCAGAGCCGACAGGATTCGAACCTGTGGAAGTTTTATTAAACCCCTCTTCATTAGCAATGAAGTGCTTTAGGCCACTCAGCCACGACTCTATTAATTTTGGCGGAGGACACAGGATTCGAACCTGCAAAGTTTTTACGCCCGGCTGTTTTCAAAACAGTTTCCTAACCACTCGGCTATCCTCCATTGTCACACTTATATTTAAATCCCATCTTCTCTACTTCATCCAAAGAATACGGTTCTGCTCTACACTTTATAACCGATTCATCGTTTTCTGCACCCCTACTATAAGTAATAAAGGTGTCGCATTTATCACAATGTGTATAGAACTCTTGCACTTTATCGGGGTCAATCATGTCTAAACCACACATATAATCTTTTGATTGCCAGTTCATTTCATTCGACCCACACTTTGGGCATTTTATGTCTACGTTTATTTCATCATACATTCCCATAATGTTACCTGTATATTGTTTTTTTGGTAGGACAGGAAAGAGTCGAACTTTCGTCGCAAGTATATCAGACTTGTATTCTAACCATTGAACTACTGTCCTATATATTTTGGTGGAGATGACTGGAATCGAACCAGCGACATTTTACTTGCAAAGCAAATGCTCTACCGACTGAGCTACATCCCCAATTTATTTTGTCGATTTTGGAGTGGCCGACAGGATTTGAACCTGCGTTATACGGATTTGCAATCCGTTGCCTAAGCCGCTCAGCCACAGCCACATTTTCTTTTGGGTTGATTGACGGGAATCGAACCCGCAACCTTTTGAACCACAATCAAATGCTCTACCGATTGAGCTACAATCAACATCAAACTGGTACACCCCCAAGGACTCAAACCTTGATCGTCGGATTCGAAATCCGAAATGCTATTCATTTACACCAGGGGTGCATTAGTATGGTACACTCGACTGGACTCGAACCAGTGACCGATTCATTAGAAGTGAATTGCTCTAATCCAACTGAGCTACGAGTGCATTTGGTGGGCGATGCTGGGCTCGAACCAGCGACATTTTGCGTGTAAAACAAACGCTCTCCCAACTGAGCTAATCACCCTACTTTGGTACGGAAGAAGGGCATCGAACCCTTGATGTGATCTTTAATCCGTGCAAGATTTTAAGTCTTGTGTGTTTCAACCAGCTTCACCACTTCCGCATTAATTTGGTGCCGATAGAAAGATTCGAACTTTCACTGAATCCTTTTGGTAGGGGTGAGAGGATTCGAACCTCCATAACTTCTCAGCCTAAATGAGACGACTTTACCAGTTTGCCCACACCCCCATTTTGGTATCGGCGTTAATGTTTGGTGGGGAACCTAGGACTTGCACCTAGTGGGTCACAATGACACCTGTTTTACAGACAGGCCCGCTACTCGTTACGGTCTACTTCCCCACAAAATCAATCGAGTAAAACCTTCAATGTTTCTACATATTTCGCAATCGCATGAGTTAACCCATCTGTCTTACTTATTAGTCCATTATCGTTGTCTGGTCCCCAATTACCCGTTTCACTATCTATGAAAAGTCCTGTATGACTATAAGGCCAAGGAGGAGTAAAAGGAATAGGATCACTACGACGAACCACTCTCCAATGAGTAGGTTGTCCGTTAAACAAAACTTGAGAAGAAATTTTTGGTGATCCGTAAGAGAAAATTTGAACATTATGGCCTCTCCTGTGGAACCACATTCCTATTATTTGTGCAACAGCTCCACCCAAACTGTGACCGGTAATGTGTACGGTGTGTTCAATCGTATAACTATTATCCAACGATTGCATTACAATTACAGCGGCATCTCTAAATCCCTTATGTAGATAAATCCCCAACAATTCATCCTCTACCAATCTCACGTCAATATCAGATTGTATGTTGCTCTCATTGGATGTACCTCTGATAACAATTACCGATATTCCGTTTAATTGTTTCACCTCAAATGCAACTTCGTCTTTTTGGTCTCCGCCACTATCATAAATTGTTTTGCAATATTCTGCGTGTTCTATGAGAGAAGTCAACGTAACGGGTAAAGTACTTTTATCACCACCACCCAAATCATTGTTTTTATCTACTACGTTTTTTGCACATCCACTAAGAGATATTATTATCCCTATTAGAATGAACGTCAAACTCTTATTTTTTCTTCTAATCATTTATACCTAATATAGATTCAAATGATAAATAAAACATTACTCAATCCCACCAAATGTCTATTGATTGTTTCTACATTTCATAGATAATTGACAAAATCCATCCTTAAAGTTTTGCCAAACTTCACCATGTATTCCAAATTGACCGTTGATTATGTCCCACGAACCTGCGAAAATGGGTAATCCAAAAATAGATATAATCATTGCCCCCAACATACCAAAAAGGAACGATGTGTAAGACAACCTCAACCATTTATACTTTACGAGTGCGAGTGACCTACCACTGATATACATTTCCTTAGCTAATGTGTCGTATATCTTATCATCAGTCATCAACGAATTTGCATAATGTTCCTTGTATTCATCCATTTCCATGTGTGAAAAATGACCGAAGTAGAGTGGGTCAAAATACAAAGATTTCCTATTCAAATTTCCATTTTCATCTTTTGGATATTTGGTATTAGGTATTATAGCAATTATCGCACATAGTAATGAGATGATACAACAGGTTGCAAAAAACATCAACGGATATTTTAGGATTTCGTTGTCTAATTCAGCAACAGTTACAGAAAACACGATGGCAGTAACAGTAATCATAATATTGGCCTTTGCATCAGCCATTATATTCAATCGCATCTGATTGGTAACATTTAATCTGAAAATGTTATCAACGGCTGTTCTGTCCTCTGGTACACCATCAAAGAAGTTTTTACTGTTGTGTTGCATAAACTACTTCAACGGTGGCGCATATAACAATCCTCCATGATTGTACAGTCTATTCAGACCTCGTTTTAATCCAAGTGAAGTGTTTTCTCCTACATTACGTTCATATATTTCTCTATAGTTCCCAACTTGTTTGATTATATTATACGACCAAGTTGCACCCAACCCAAGTTTTGCTCCAAGATGGGGGTGATCTTTTCCATTTTTTTCACCCATAAAGCGTTGAATGTTTGGGTCTATGTTATTCTTAAAACTGTCTATGTTCTGGGAGTTTATCCCCATTTCTTCGGCAATAAACAAAACATATACTGTCCACCGAATAACATCCGACCATTTCTGATCGCCGTATCTAACAACAGGCCCAAGAGGTTCTTTTGAGATAATCTCTGGAAGTATCATGTGACGATCAGGATCATCAAAACTCAATCTATTAGATGCAAGACCTGACCTGTCTGTACCATACATATCACAATCACCCCTTTTATATACATTTTTCGTCTTTTCTGTAGATTTCACAGCAACAGGAATATAACTTATCCCATGTAATTCCATAAAGTCTGCAATGTTCTTTGCCGCCGTTCCTGTTCCACTGAAACATATCCTAGCACCCTCCATCTGTTTTGCAGAAGATACACCAAGAGTTTTCCTCACAATAAACCCCTGACCATCATAGAATGTTGTCGGCATGAATTCTAATTTCTTTGCAACATTTCTCGTAAAGGTATATGTGGTTGCCGCAGAAAGAATATCTATTGAACCGTCTATCAAAAATTCAAATCGAGTTTTCCCATTGACAATAGTAAATTCAATTGCTTCTGCATCACCAAACATTGCGGCCGCAATTGCTCGACAAATATCAACATCAAAACCCCCCCATCTACTACCATCTTCCGAACTCCATGATTCACGAGAGAAGCCAGGGAACTCATCATTAGTACCACAAATAACATACCCTCGTTTATTCACTCGATCAAACGTTGAACCATGTGTCGGATTGTATTCTGATATGATTTGTCCTTCGACCGCAGACACAGACATCATCCAAAATACCCAAATTAAAGATATGCCAATTTTATCCATCATATTCATTGTAATGCCCGATATATGGCTAGCAATTCTTCATCAGCGATTGGAGTAGTCATTGTGTAATATCTCTGATGACCGACTAACATGAATGATTTAATGTCAGAAAAACTTGGATATTTCAACAAGAGATTGTGAAGTAGATAATCTGGACTCAAATGACAAGATGAGCATTGATTGTCTTTCGCAAAAACTCTTGTCGCCTTTTTAAATCGTTCTGATTGTACCAGTACTGAATTGAGATCCTTTTCCATCCATGTAACCTTTTCGTCAATGTCTGGAATAACCATGAAAACCATATACACAAGAAGACCTATGATAACATAAATCCACACCTTACTGGCCGCAACCATTCCCTTAGTTTCAAGTTCAAGTTGCTCTAAACGATTTGCATGTTCTTCTGTAATTTCAAGATGGTTTCTATCATTTGTGTGTTCTTCCATAATCTACCTCACTTCTTTCCTACTTCATTAAGTTTTTTAGTGATCTGTTGCTGAAACCACTTCAATACGATGGGGATACTTACATTAGAGGTCAATCCAAACAGATACCCAATAGGATACCGATACCCTTCATATTCTTTTAATTGAGGAATGTTCGTAAACACAACCGTTATGAGCATGTAACCTGTTACAGACATTCCCATGTTGATGAAAAGGTCGAAGAGTATCAAACACTTTTTTGTATATTTTTCTTTATTGTCTGTCCTGTAATTAAACAGGAATATGAAAAATGATGAGAATAAAACCAAACCCATCATCATAAATTCAGACGCATTGAATAATTCGTTCATTCGTGCCTCATGTGTAACCTATTTCTTTCGGTTGTTTAATTGTATCAAAAGCACTTGCATGATGGACTCCAATTCTTTTTGCTTTTTTAAATGCTTGCATATTTTTCAATTCCATTTCCTTTTACTGGTCGGAAAAGGAGGATTCGAACCTCTAACTCATGCTCCCAAAGCAAGTGTGTTACCGGATTACACCACTTTTCCGATTATGTTTTTTGGTGCGAAGTTCAGGTTACGCTCCCGATTCTTCAGTGCTTCAAACTGACGTGATGACTACATCTACCAACTCCGCATTGGCAGGGACACCTAGAATCGAACTAAGATCAATTGGATCAAAACCAATTGTGTTACCGTTACACCATATCCCTATATGGTGCGCCCAGTGGGACTCGAACCCACAACCTTCTGATTAAAAGTCAGATATTCCACCAGTTGAATTACGGACGCATTATATTGTTTGCATCCGTACTACACTTGGTAGAGGATGCCTAACTAAATTGCGGTTTCATTTGTTTATATTTCTGTTTCATTCTAGTTGATCTTTGTTTTAGTTTATCAAAGACAGGGGTCGATCCCCGCTACGCAGTAATCAACCCACTCAGTCAATTTATTTTTTACTTTTTTGTTATATAATTCTGATACAAAAACTCAAGTTCGTGAGAATCGAATATCTGTACATACCCCTCGGGCATAGTGACATACCAATCGTCTGCTCCATATCTAGTATATTCATTATATTCCGACTCATCGGTTAATACTTTCACGACTACCATTTCTCGGATGTCGATAATTTTCAAAGGCTTTATGGTATTTACTGGTATCATTTTTTTATGTTGATGATTTCAGTTCTACAACAAAATCACTTCTGAACTGTGGATTCAATTCATGTTTATAATACCCACGAGGATTGCAAACCACTCTTGTATTGTTTATCTGATAATCAAAAGATTGGTGACAATGCCCGTGTATCCAAAGGGATACATTTTGAAATTTGCCATTATAAAAATCTTCATCTAAATCAGACACAAAACCAGAATTGAGAATACTCCCCCTGTATCGGGAACTTACGCTTCTTTGAGACGGTGCATGATGTGATACAATCACATTTGGTTTGTCTGAAACGATGGATTTTTTGAAAAACTCTAATGTTTTTTCGTGAAAATCATACGCATCATCGGGATCAAAAATCTTTCCCTTGTGACTTATAATCCTGAAGTCGTTCATCGAATGCCGTAAATATGATTTGGCCGGTGGATTATTTCTTTTCATATCCGTCCAAAGTGTACCACCGATGAAATTAACACCATCAATTTCTACTACATCATCGTCAAGAAAATGTAAAAGTGGAAACTCTGCTTCTATTTTTCTCCATACTTCTTTGACTTCTTCGATACCAGTTGAATAAAATTCATGGTTACCAAGTATGTATATAATCGGCTTACTGTGGTCACACAGTAATTTATCAATGAATGGGAGAGCAGAATTACCAACACCCACGTCACCAGCAAGAACGATAATATCCGAATCTGTATTTTTAACATTGAATTTATGCTCCGAAAATTCGAGATGTAAATCTGATAAAATTTGGATTTTCATTTACAGTGTTTTATTATTGATTTTGATTTATTTTTTCCATCACCAACTCTATTTCATCTGTCAATGTTTTGATGGAAAAAATACACGATAATCTAGAAGACTCATTAGATTCTTCATACAATTCTATCTGGACTTCAAGGTCAGTGTACAGATTTTTTAATACATCTTGATTATATATAATCGAATACGCTTTATGCAGTAATTCTCTGTTATGTTTTGAGAGAATCGAATTCGCTGTATCATCTAGATGACCAGTAAAATCCTTTCTAAATTTAACCAAGTTGTCTGCGTTAGAGATATTATTAAATTCTACTTTTCCGATTGAGTCCATATTAAATTTCATTAAGTGGCTGTCCAGGCCGGGTTCGAACCAGCGACATCAAAATTAACAGTTTTGCGTTCTACCACTGAACTACTGGACAACTGAAATCAAAAAAATACATTCATATTTAATATATATTATTAGCTCATTATGACATTTCACGTATTATCCAATTCCCGTCCAACGACAACTCCGTTTAATGACAAAATCAGTGGATGAATACAGATTGCCTCGTTCAAAGTTTCTGGCTGGAGCTTTCCACCCCGCCGCCATCAACAAATCACCTTTTTTGAAAGACTTACCTTTTCGATAACCTGTTTCATCTTCTTTGACAATGAAACCGTTGACCGAAGTCCCACCGGCTTTTTTGGAAATGATCTTCCAATACTTGCGGGTTTCTTTAAGAGTGAGTCCATCATTATAGTTTTTGACAGACTCTTCGGCATAGTTTCTTGCTGATTCAGATTCAAATCCACCTGTCAATTCTGGTCTCGTGATCGACCACTCATAATAATCTGCTCTCATGGCATCAAGTACTTTTTCAATATCTTCTATCATAATCAAATCTCAGTTGGGTTAAAACAGAAAGGAATAATTCCTAACCTTCACTTATATTATCTCAAATATAGGATGAAGTGTCAAGACAATTTTAAATTATTTTGAACGAAAAGGCGGTAAGAAAAAAAGGTAAGGAAAAAAGATAAATTGGATTCGAATCAACATAACCATAGGCAATGATTTCACATTAAAGTGAAGTAGTCATTCCTGTATGTTTTGTAAACATCAAACGTAAATGTGAATTGTAAATATTTTTATATTCCGTGGCACTCTTCTCTTCAAACTTTCTGGTCAACTTACAAAATTTCATATCATACAAATCCCATGAATTCAATGTGATTTTCAGATAGTTTGAATTTGAACTGTTTCCGCCAATCCTCATCGACAAAGAGTTTTCGTCACCCATGAAGTTTTTAGCTCCTGTCATCACACGGAATTTGTTTCCGCCAAGTTGTTCTAAAATTGTTTTTGCTACGCTCATAATATTTCCTACTTTACACTTTCAACTAATGTTTCAACATCCGACATAAATCTAGTAACAATTTTACTAGGATTGAATCCGATTCCAACTTCCGACTCAGAGAATTCGACATTAAATACTCCGGCAAAAATCAGATAAGCTAACATTCCAATTGCTATATACTTAATCATAAATCTCCTATACCAAATCTATATGTTCGGTGATCACGATTCGTCCACCAGTTTTCCAATGCTTAATAAAGCTGGCAATATCGTCTTCATAGGACATAACCATTTCGGCAAATCCCATTTCACCGTCAGAACATTCATAAAATAACCGCAATCTACACATAATCAATCTCTTAGGGGGGGGTTAATGAGGCGGAAGGAATTTCCAACCTTCACTTATATTATATCAAACGGGGGGTGGAGTGTCAAGACAATAATTGGTTATTTTCTAGATTAATGCAATCATAAAAAGTATTGACATATATGCTATACCAGATAACAATACTAGAATTGTAAGTTCTTCAATAAACATTTTCATAATACAATCTCCTGTGTTTTCTTTTTCCATTTGGATTCTTGATCCTTTAGTGTTTCCAATAATCGTTTAAAATTCCTTCGTTGTTCCCACATTTTCATAATGCAATCTCTATTAAAATAGTGAAGTATACATTCCAGTATGGGCAGTAAATTGATCTGTTAACATGTCACAATAAATGTTATTATATTCACTAACAGATTTCTTCTCACCCATTTTGGAAACTTTAGCAAATTCCATATCATAAGTATCCATTGAATTCAATGTGATCTTCAAATAATTAGAATTTGAACTGTTTCGACCGATCTTCATTACCAGACCATCAGAAAAACCCATAAAGTTTTTCGCTCCAGTCATCATACGGAATTTATTTCCGCCAAGTTGTTCTAAAATTGTTTTTGCTACTGTCAAATCACTCATAATCAAATCTCAATTGGGTTTCAAAAGGAGCAAGAACCCTTTATCACTCTTCATATACTATTATACAGCAGTTCTTAGAAGGTGTCAAGTTATTTTTTGATTTATTTTACTTATCGGGTAGGAATGTTGAAAAAACCCCCCGTATAATCATGGGGGGGGGTTCACTCTCCCACTTTCAATAATGGGGGGGGGCTGGGAGAAGTTGCCACCTTTTTAATCTACTTCACGTATCACCCAACTCAATTCTGGATGATTTTCTTTCTGTTCTCGAACAAACTCCATTGCCTTTTCTTCGTCGAAAAATACCTTTTTGGGAGCATCCAATTCATTTCGTTCATTGGCGAGAATTACATATATCACGACAATTCTTTCTTAATTATTTTTATAAATTTATCATATAAATGTGAGCCATACTCGTCAACAACTATTTTAGACACCGCAAGAGCAAAATCAGTAATGCTTAATGAATCATCTACTCTGTCTATGTCTTTGTTTATCAAACCTACTAATTTATCAGATTTAGAGGATTCTTCTATAACTGTTTTAAAATTCTTCATTTTAATTATGTCCTTGTATTCCAGTAACGTTCTTTGAATTAGTTGTTGTAATATTTATAAACTTCGTTCAATTGTTTCTTGTCTTTGATTAGATAACGATAGCACCCACCTTCTTTTTCTGAGTATTCGTAATAATCAATATCGTTTTCTTCAAAGTACATCTTAGAATGATATTCTCTAACAACATCCACATAGAAGGTCTTGGGCGTGAATGGAAATTTATTGAATCTTTGGGTGCTAGATACATTATCAACCGTTCCTGTGAAAGTGCCCCAATTGTCTTCACCCTGCCAGATAATAGCATCTATGTAATATGATTTGTCTTTGTTACTATTCTTAAATACCGCAGATACCCTATTATTTTGATACTGGGTTTCTCCTGACCCAACACTCCCAACATCAGTCCATTCGGCATCTTCACCGTTTAGTGGTGTTAAGGTTTTGAACTGAGAAACTTTATCGAATATTGAAGTCGCCATAGAAGCACTCATTCCAGAATGATCTTGTTTAGAAAAAACTTCCATCAGTTCCATTACCGAATCACCCATCATACCACCGTAATCTGAGTCCTTGTTAAATAATCCAGCTAATGTCAATTATCTTTTTGCGTGTTCCACTAAATTACTCATAATGTATTTCCTAATCTAAAATGTTTTCGTTTATCCAAAACTCGTTGTCTGAGCATTTCTTTTTCTTCCTCGAATTTGTCGGGACAAGCAAAGAACGCATTTACTTCTTCTTTGGTATATTCTACTTCTGCTTTCAACTGTTCTTCAGGGCATTTATACATGTATTGTGTCACATCTCTATAGTTTCACTTACATGTTTAACCTCGGAAGCAATCACTTCAAAATGTGTATTATCCTCCCACAATTTAGCAATCAGCCAAGTTTTCCCTTCTGTTGCAAAATAAAACCAATCATTGTCGTCTTCCACGTCGAGTATCATATCATTGACTACATCTCGAACTCTCTTAGGTAACAGGTCGAGTTTATTCACGTAAGAATATCTTCCGAATTTACCCCGTCGTTCTACGACTCCCGTTTCACGTTCATCTTCATCTAAACTATAATTTGTCATATTTAATTTCTCTGGTTATGCCGGAAATTGCAATCCCTTTTCCTCCATAATGTTATAAATTTCTTCACGAACATGCTCCAATGCCTGCTCGCCAGTTTTATATTCATCGGGGTGGTATTTCAACAATGACCTAATCATCTGGTCGATATCCCACGCTAAAATCGCCCACTCCATAGATTTAGAGGCGACATTAAACTCCTCACTATCTTCTGGTAAATTAAATTCGAGTATTGCTTTCATTATTGGGTCTCCTTACCGTACCATTCATCTCGTTTACGGACACACATATCAAATGTGTCTAAACATTGTTTTAGATATTCAGCGAGAATAAAATCGGGTGTATTACTTCCTCCTTCAATAGAATATCTGTTGATAAGATTTTCTAATTCTTTTGGAAAACTACCTTTGGGTTGATTGAAATATTTTACTTCCACTTGTTCCTCTAAAATTTTGTAGATTGTAATGTATCATCCAATATTTCTAATTCACCGACAATTTCATCAACGGTAGGTGAATCAATTACTGTATCAGTATCCACGAAAGTGTTTTGCACCAAATCATCAATTTTATTGCTCAACTCAATTTGGTGTTGAAGCAACAATCTCAATATTTTCAATATTGTATGTAACATTATTGCCCATCCCCACTATGCCGTGTATCATAAATCATCATATTAAAATAGTACCACCATATTTCAATTGTCAATTCCAATCCTGCATGATCCGATTTTCGAGTAGTCCAGCAAAACTGAAAATTAAACCACGGATGATAACCGTAAGTATGTTTAGATAATTCTAACTCAAAGTGTTTATTTTTTGTTATTGAAAAATTTGTATTCATGTTGGTTACTC
>Ga0066607_1000976_pt1 | contig 14349 bp, 5 predicted proteins | sample SaaInlV_DNA_120m_FD_60384 | JGI IMG/M metagenome (GOLD analysis project Ga0066607, IMG submission 60384) | Marine microbial communities from expanding oxygen minimum zones in the Saanich Inlet - SI075_LV_DNA_120m | ecosystem: Environmental > Aquatic > Marine > Unclassified | place: British... | reverse complement strand
GATGTTGTAAATAAACTAAGTAGTAAAATTATTACTATGGGAAGCATTCCTAAACAAGAAGCATTACTTATTCTTGAAGAATATCTACAAATTATACAATCAAATCAATACGTTCAAACAGGTGGTGTAGATAAAGCTTCAAGTATTTTAGCGAAAGCCTTTGGTACTGAAGAAAGTAAAATTTTAATGAATAAACTTATGAGAAAAATAAATAAACATGAACTATTTGCATTTCTTGATAACATTCCGTCACAACAAATTGCAGACTTCATTAGTAGTGAAAATCCACAAACCATCGCCATTATTCTTGCTCACTTAGATACACAAAAATCTGCAGAAATAATGGAAGCATTAAGTGCAGATGATGCAATTGAAACTTCTATCAGATTATCACAATTAAAAGAAGTTTCTCCTTCTGTAATTAAAAATATCTCTCTTTTACTTGAAAATAAAATGGAACTTTTAACTTCACAAAAAGTTGAAGTTGGTGGGGTTAGAAACCTTTCTGAAATATTCAACAAAATGTCTCAAACTTCTTCACAAGAAGTTTTACAGTTAATTGATTTATTTGACCCTGAACTTCATGAAAATATTCTTGAAAATATGTTTGTATTTGATGATATATTGAAAATTGACCCTACTTGTATTCGAACTTTAATGAAAGCTATTGATGATGACCTGTTAATAAAAGGATTGAAAAATGCTGAAGAAGATATTTTAGATTTCTTCTTAAGTTCAATGAATGAAGAAAATAGAGCAATTTTTCAAGAAAATATGGAGTTTGCAGGTAAAATTAAAGCAAAAGATATGGAAGCAGCACAAACAGAAATTACTAATACTGCAAGCAAACTTCTTGAAACAGAGCAAATATATTTCCTTGAAGAATAATTATAGTTTTTATTTTTATTTTTTTTGTTAAAATAAAAATATATATACAAAGGTCATTACAAATGAAATTACTTTTTTTAATTCTCCCTTTTTTATTTGTTGGTTGTTTTTCAAATCAACCAACACATGAAAAGATAAAGGATTTACAAGACGATAAATCAATTATGGATAGTTTAGAAGAAGAATTATTATTAAATAATCAAACTTTACCTGAAAAATTTAATAACAATTCTATACCTTTAAAAAAAGTTAATATTTTTAAACCAAAACAACAATCTTTTGATGTTGGACAATTAGTAACTATAACTATTGATGAAAATATTTCTTCTTCTTCTTCCGGTAAGAAAAAATTAGCAAAAACAGGTACTTCTTCTAGAAGTGGTGGTGTTATTACCAATTCAACCAATGCAGGTGTTGTACAAGATTTCTTTAATAACCACATCAACCCTTTAACAAGTTTAGGTTTTGAGACTTCCAAAGATATTTCTTTTGATGGAACAGGTACTACAAGTAGAGAAGAAAAATTTAATACTAAAATAACTGCATTTATAACTAAAAAAATGGTGAACAATATATATAAAATTGAAGGTGTAAAAGAAATAGTCTTAAATGGACAATACCAATTAATTAAAATAAGTGGTTTTGTACGTAAAAGACAATTAAAAAATTACACTATAAACTCTTCAGATATAGCTAACCTTAAAGTTTCATTTGAAACAAAAGGTGATGTATCTGAAAATACAGAACAAAATTATATTGGTAGAATCCTTGATTCTTCAATATTCTAAGGATAAAAATGGAAAATAAACAAACAAACTTATGTAGTTTTTGTAATATAGACGAAATTGAAGTAGAAGTACTTGTATCTAATACAGAAGAAGATACATTTATCTGTAATAATTGTATTGACAATATATCTTTATATTTAAACAAAGATTCAACTAATGAACACTTTTCTACAAAACACACTTTTGATGAGAAAGATGTTATCTTAAATATAATAGAACATTACACTTCTAAATTTTCAAAACATTCTGAATTTAAAGATTTAATTTTAAATTTAGAAGAATTTTATGAAAATATCTTTAATTATATAAAAAATAATTTTGAAGAACAAGTAGAATACCAATCAATCTTGAATGATACTTTTTATGATTCTAACTCTATGTTAATACAATTTCTTAATAGTATATTAATACATAAAAAAATAATTCCTGAAATAAGTGAATCTGATTTTGATACCAAAATAAATACATTTCAAGATTTACTATCTTTTAAACCTAACCCTGATACACTTATCCTACTACATGAAGAACTAATTCTCGAATTAGACATTTTAAAAAACAATTACTTTGATTTAAAATCAAAATATTTTTCCACTAATATTGTTACAGAACCACATATACAACTTACTAAACCTTCGTTTTTTAAAGAAAAATTAGATGAATATATAGTTGGTCAATCTAATAGTAAAAAAATATTATCTATTGCTGCGTCATCACATATTAAAAGACTTCATTCTAAATTACCTTTACCAAAAAGTAATATACTTTTAGTTGGTCCTACTGGTAGTGGTAAAACATTATTATTAAAAACTTTATCAAACTTATTAGAATTACCTTTATTAACTATAGATGCAACTGGATTAACTGCAGCTGGTTATAGAGGTAATGATGTTCAACAAATACTTAGTTCTTTATACAGAAGAAGTAACGGAGTTGACAATCAAGACAAAATATATCAAACTGAACATGGAATTATTTTCATAGATGAATTTGATAAATTAAAATCAATGTCTAATCAAAATATCAACACTGAAAGAGTACAACAAGAATTATTAAAAATGATTGAAGGTACTAAAATGGAGATAAATGTTTCAGAAAATGAAATGGTTGAAGAACTAATTACCATTGATACAAGTAATATTCTTTTTGTTTTTGGTGGTGCATTTATAGGTTTAGAAGATATTACTAAAAAAAGATTGAACAATAATAACAAAACAATTAGTTTCAATAATAAAAATATGAAATATGAAGAAAAAACTAATAGTAGTGAGATAATAAAACAAGATTTAATAAATTATGGTATAATTCCTGAATTAATTGGTAGAATACAATATATTAGTGAGTTACAAAAACTTTCTATTAAGAATATGCTCCTAATTTTATCTGATATTAAAGATTCACCATTAGAATTATATCAGAATAGTTTTTCACTTGATAATATTAATTTGAAATTTGAAGAAGAAGCACTTGTTTGTATTGCAGAAGAAGCTCACAAACTTAATGTTGGGGGAAGAGGCATACAAAGTATATTAGATACTGTTTTGTTTGACTTCCTTTATACACCAGAGAAAAATAATGGTAACTTATTGATTTCTTTGGATTATGTTAATAAGAAAATTTATAATAAATAAAAGGGGATTGAATGAAAAATATATTTTTAGGTATTAGTTTAGTTTTATTATTCCAAGGTTGTGTTTTAAATAACCAACCCATAAAATTATATAAAGAACAAAGTATTTGGGTAAAAAACATTAATAAAAGTATAAAAGATAACAATTTAGATAAAGCATTTGAGATGTATGAAAAATTTAACATTGAACATCCAGGCAATAAATATAGTAAAAATATTTTATATACATTGGCAGAAAAATATGATGAAAAACTTAACTATCAAAAAAGTATTAAATTATATGAGTTTTACTTAAGAAAATATTCTGAAAAAAATAAACAAGAAGATATCATTTACAAACAATTAATGGCTAAATACCATAGATTAGATAGAGCCAATCATAATTATGTTTTATTAGAAGAATTAATTTCTAATATATCTACTTTATTAGTAAGATTTAAGAATAAAACATATATTAAAGAACTTACTAAAATAAAATCTAATTTAATATTGAGAAAAAGTGAATATGATTTAAAAATTTCTGATTATTATGAAAGTAAAAATAACGAATATGGCAAAAAATTATATAAAGATAAAGTTTCAATAGATATTTCAAAATATGATAGTGATACTTACCAGCCAAATAAAGTTTGGCATTCAAGATTTATAGATTAAAGGATAAAAATGAAAAAAATTAATAGCATACTACTAAGTCTTTGTTGTTGTAATTTATTACAATCAAGTGAAATAAATGAAAATGTATTTCAAACATTAGATACTGCAATAAAAAATAGTAATATAAATGTTAACAAAAATACAAATAACACTGAATCTATAATTATTAATAAAATAGTATCAGAAGGTCTTGATAGTTTTAGTATCAATTACATTATTGAAGTTCTAAAAATACCTTATAATACACCTATTTCTCCTATACTAGTTAGGCAAAAAATTGAAGAATTAATGAAACTAAAAAAATTTGAAAGTATTAATATTGAATATGTTGATACTACTTTGAAATTACTTTTCATTGAACATAAAAAAATCTCTGCTGTTTCATATAAATTAACTGATAATGTAGATTTATCTGATAAAGAAAAAGAACAATTTGAACTTTATTGTAAAATCACGCCTGGTCAACCTTTTATTAAAAAATATATAGAACAATATCAAGAACAAGTTATAAAATATTTCACTGAAAAGGGATATGTAAAACCAATTCTTTCTTTAAATATAATTGAAGAAAAGGATATGTCTCTGACTTTAGAATTATATATTGAATCTATTGATAAACTTATTGTAAAAAAAGTTTCATTTACTGGTAATGAACATTCTCTTTTTCTTGATGATACATTAGAAGATTTAACTGAAAATCATTCTGCACAATTATTTCCATTTTTATGGGGACGAAGTAACGGTGATTTTAATAAATATCAAGCCAATAATATAGATCAATTTAGTATTGAAACTGCTTATAAAGAAAAAGGTTTCTTAGATGTTAAAGTTGAAAAACCTGAAATAACTTATGATAAAAATGATGTTTCTATACATTACAATATAACTGAAGGAATTAGATATAAAATATCTGATATTAAATTTATAGGATTACCTCCTAAACTTGAAAAGTCTTTATTAGTAGATATATATGAAAATAAGCTTTTACACAAAGATGATTTCTTAACTTCTTCTTTTGTACATACTGATAAAAATTACCTTCAAAAATTATTAATGGAACATGGTTATATTAATAGTAATATTAAGCTTAAAGAAAATAAAAAAGAAGATGGTAGTTTAGAACTTACTTTTAATATAATACCTGGTGAAGTACACTTTATTAATGATATATATATAAAAGGTAATACCAAAACACTTGATAATGTTATTAGACGTTCCCTATATATGATGCCAGGTGAACAATTTAATATTATTGATTTTGAAGATAGTGTTAATTCATTAAATAGACAAGGTCTTTTTGGTAGTGCTAATATTACAAAAAAACCTGTTGAAGGAAGTAAAAATAAAATAGATTTAGTTGTAAATATCACTGAAACTAAAACAGGAAATCTTTCTATTGGTGGTGGTTATGGTTCTTATGAAGGCTTTATTTTTGATTCCAGTATTTCTGAAAGAAACTTTTTAGGAACAGGTTATCAATTACAATCAAGTGTATCTAAGTCAGATAAAGAATTAAATTATAATATTGGTTTAGTTAACCCTGGCATATTTAATTCACACATCAGTGGTAATGTTAATTTTCAAAATACTAATTCTGAAGCAATTTATGATAATTATATTATTGAAAGAATATCAAATGGTTATTCTTTCGGTTTAGGTTACAAATACAATCGTTATACTAATTTAAATTTAACTTTTAAACATAGTGAAAATAGTGATACTTATATTGTTGCTAATACTCCTGATAAAACAGAAAATTATATTACACAATTATTAATACCCACTCTATCTTTTAATAATACAGATAATTATCAATTACCAAGAAAAGGTTTCAATGCTGCTGTAAGTATTGAATATGCAGGTTTCAAAGGTGATACAAAATATTATAAAACTAATAGTTATGTAAAATATTTTAAAGATTTAAGTCGTATTTTTAAACATGACCTTATATTTAGAAATAAAACTAATTTAAAAACATTAGTATCATTAGGAAAAACAGTTGATGGTTCTTCTTTTAGTTTAGGTGGTGCAAATAGTGTTAGAGGATATCAATCATATGCTTTTAGTAATTCAAGCTTTTCTGACCCTATATTAAATAGATATATTACTAACTCCACGGAACTATCTTTTAAATTATCTGATGATATGAACTTAAGAGGTTTAGCTTTCTTAGATGTTGGAGCTCTTGGTCATAATGATTTCAGTAAGTTTCAAAAAGCAGGTATGGGGTTAGGTTTAGAATGGTTCTCTCCTATGGGTCCTATTCAAATCATCTATGCTAAACCTATTAAACCAGGTAGTACAGATAAAATTTCTAACTTTGAAATACAAATAGGTAATATTTTTTAAGTGTAAATATAAAATTTAACCCATACTTTTTTTTTGTATGGGTTAAATTAATTAACCTTGAAATATACAATTTCCTGTACTTGAATCCATTAAATAATCTTTAGGACATTTTAAGTCTTGACTATCTAATATTTCTTCTTTTATACACCTACATTGTTCTGTAGTTCCATTACCATTTTCTAATCCATCTTGTACTCTTGGTACATAACCATCAATAGTATTTTCAGAATTACAACCATTTCCTATTATTTTGAACCCTTCTTCACATGTATATTTACTTCTATGAGTATCACATTTAACACTTTCTTTCCAACCACCATAATAATGATTATCACTGTAAGAAACTTTTCTTCTTGACTTTGTATAAGTTTTTAATGTTTTCGTTGTACCACTTAATAATTCTCCATCTGTCATCCATCTATAATTTACTATTTGGGTTTCATATATTTTATTTTCTTCTCTTACATTTACATAACTTTGATTTAAATTTAATGCAACATTCGTTTCGTCTGGTTTATTTGTTTCACTTGTTAATTCAACTTGTTTTACTTGACTTGATAAATCTGTATTAAAATATGTATGATTATCTTCTTTACAATATTCATATTCTGGTATTTGAATAAAGTCCATTGAACATAAGTTATCATTTTTAAATGTCCATTCAGAATTAATTGCATTTTTTGATAATTTTAAATCATTACCACAATTCTTCCATTCATGAATACAAGTTGCATTATTATTTGGATTAATTTTAACAAAAGTATCATTTACTTTTCTGCTATTTAACATTAAACAATTAGTTTGATTTGGTTTATTAGAAAAACAAGTATCCATTTTACTGCAACTTTTTAGTTTATCAAAATAAACTACTTCATATTCACAAGTTGACTCATTTATTTTATGTAAATTATCATAAATACTTGCAAGTGATTTATTTGTTAACCAACTTCTTTCTAATGGTTTTGGTATTGTATAAGTTTTTTGTTTTATTACTGACATAGGTCTACATACTTTTTGATGTGTTGCTAAAATAATATCTTCATAATCACATTTTAATTTTTCTCTATTATATGTTAATTTAATTCTTTTTCCACCACTCCCGATTATAGTTGGACATATATCTGTACTTTTTTGCAATACCTCTATACTAGAAGTATACATTGGTTTATACCTACAAGTACCATAATTCATATAAGAAGTAATTTTCCCTGTCTTTGTACTTACCACTGTTTCAATAAAATCATTAATATTATGATTTGCCCAACTTATTCTCTCTTCATATTGATGATTCACCACTATATTAACTGTTGGTTTTTTACCTACTTGTGTAAAAAATTGTGGTTTAACTTCCCAAATATCCCCATTTATATCATATATATCTCTTCCACAATTTTCATATAATTTAAACCATGGACCTTCTATTGTAATATTATCTTTAACACATTCATGCATTATAGGTACAAAAGTATAACCAGGTAAACATTGAACTTCTGCCTCTCTAATTATTTTACATTGTGGATTCTTTGTACCATATAGTAATCCTTCTCCTTCTTTACAAGAATAATAATCAACAGTACTTTCTTGTTGTACATGTTTATATTCACACTTTGTTCCTTCTTCATTTCTTTCATTGTACTTAAAGTTATATCCTTCATTTTTTGTATTACATCTTTCTTCTATCATTTTATATTGTGCAGGTGTTGCTGTTTGTTCTTTGATTACTGGTGTAATCATAAAAGGTTCTATAAATTTATCTTCTACTTTTGGTAATAATATACTTATACTTGAAGCAACACACTCTTTTGTTCCTGTTTGTAATGTATTAACTATAATTCCATTACCACAACCTGTATCACCTAAACCACTACAAGCTACTTCTTCTTTTACACATTTATCATTATCATTCATAGATGTTGTACTTTCACTATACCCACTTCTATAATCACATTTTTGTTCTGACACTACTAAATATGGTGAATATTCTCTCTTAATACATTTTCCACTTTCTTTATAAAAACCAACTGGACAAATAACAGAACCAACTGAATCTAACAAACAAATATCTGATTGTTTTTTACAAGAACCATTTTCATTTTTCCAAGTGTCAGGACAAAAATCAACTATTTTTTTACATCTTTCTTTTCCATTTTCTATTATTACACCCCAACCATCTTCTGTATTACAAGATATATCTTCTTGTTTTAAACATAAACTTGATTTATTGAAATAACTACTTGAACATAAAAAATCATTATTGTAATATATATTACCTGTTGTACATAAATTATCTTTATCTAATAAAAAAGGATTATCACATTTATATGTAACAATATCTTTTATACATCTTTTATTTTCATTAAGTTTGTCTTGATCAAAACATTTATATATTACATCTAATGTACAAGTATATTTACCTGGAATCCATCTTATTACTTCTACTTTTTCCTTTTCTCCATTTATTTCTCTTTCAATGATTTCTATCACTTTTTTATCTGGTATTATTTCAACTAATTTATAATTTATTTCACATGTATGGATAGGTTTTTGCTCTGGTGTTTCTTGTGTCATTTTGTCATTTTTATCTTTTATAGAATATTCTTTATCTATTTTTCTAATTGCTTCTTCAAAAATAGATGTAGAATATTCAATTGCTTCACTTTGTTTAATTGTTACTATAAATGTTGGAACATAAATTTCCTCTTCTATTCTAATTGATTTTTTAAAACTACCTTCTATTACTGTTGATTGATATTCAAAATCTAAAGTTTTATTAATATATGGGTTAGAAATCACAACTTCTTCTTTTAATTTATTTTTATTTTGTTCTATTACTTTTACTACCTCTTCTGGTTTTTTCAAATCTTTATTTAAGCTCAATGCACTTATTATATCTATATCATTATGTGTTGTTAATTCAATCATTATATCTTCATTCATATGTGTAGAATACAATGACATTGCTAACCTTGCATCTTGTGATACATTCATTATTCTTCTATGTATTATTTCATTATCATCTAATGTATTCCCAAACATTACCCAATTAATTAATGGTTTTGTCCCTCTACATATCCCTTCTATATCAGTTAATGTTTCTGGGCAATAATTATAATCTTTTCTTTCTACACATTTTCCATCTTCTAATGAAGGTTCATTTTTATAGAACTTAGTACTACATTTACCATTTACCTCTTCGTATCCAATAGGACATTCTATTAATGACCTTGATATACAACTGTCTTCCGAAAAGAATAATTCAGGATTATTACATGTAGGAATAAATGTTTCACTATTTTCTAATAAACATTCCCCTTTAACTAATTGATATCCTTCTTCACAAACCAATAATATTGGTTTACAAGCCTCATGGTAAATTCTTGGTGTTATCAAACTATTATTAACTTTTGTTATTTTCCCTACTTCATTATTATTCCAAATTATAACGCTGTTTATTAATTCACTATCTTGTATTTCTACATTAACTGAGTTAATCCATGTTTCAGGGTCTAATAATTTTGAATACCTTGGATTCTCTTTATTTTCATTAAATAATGCAAAATCTAATAAATAATTACTTTTTGTTTGTAATTTAACTGTTAAATCTTGAACCCTATCTATATCTGGATTTGTTGGTAATAACATTGTTAATATACTATCACCTCTTTTTGGTTCTTTTTCATATGTACTAGTTTCAATACATTTTACAAATGTATTATCTTCTAATTTTTCAAATGAATCTCTCTTTGGCCATTCATATTCTGTTGGAGTCTTTCTTGCTTCTGGATTTTCACACATATTACTTTTATCATTTAGTGTTGTACCATCTGGACAAGTATAACTTATAGGTGAAACTTTATTTGAGTATATAAACATTGAACATTGATTATTTTTTTCATCATCTTGCATCCAATCTGTATTTTCTGGACATATTTGAATTGTTTCATATTTTGTTCTTCTTAAATGACAATCTTCTGTAATTATTTCTCTTGCTTCTACAGGTTCTTTATACTCCACTAATTTACAATTATGATTATTATCAATCCATGGACTATTACAAACAAGATAAAGTTTCCCTATTTCTTCTCTTTCTACATATTTAACACACTTATCTTTAACTCTTTCATAATTATAATCAGAGTCTGGACATAAAACAATTTCATTAAAACTTCTATATTTTGTTTCTATTTTTGTTTTCCACACCAACCTTGTTTTCCACACCAACCTTGTTTTCCATACTAGTCTAGATACATGGAAAGTAAGGTCTACTTTCATAGCACCATACCAATTATTTGGGTTTCCTGCAGGGTTATAATCAACTGCACTTGTATTCATAAATCTTAATTCCAAATTAGTACCTGATACTGGTATATCTTCATATACTTTTGTACCAGTATGAGAACCCCAACCACCAACTCTTTTAGCATTAGAACCATTAAAGTATAACGTTGCATATTCTGAACTTGAATCATAATCCCCTGCATACTTTATACTTACTTTCATACTTGTAGCTCCACTTGGTACTTCAATATTTTTTCTTATCCATACATTTTGACTTCCACCAAATAACCCTGTACTTACTGTAACTCCACTACTTAAATCACTTTCTTTCACTTGATATTTTTCTTCCACTTGATATTTTTCTTCCACTTGATACTTTACTTCTACTGGCCAAGAACATCTATTATTTGCATAATCTACTGTCTCACTAGAAGTACAAGGATTTGTTTTGATTTTTTGTAATTCTTCTATACATTTACCACTTATTAATTTAGAACCCATGGGACATTCCATTCTTATTTCTTTTTCTTTTTCCATATATTGTATTTTTTCACATCTGTTATTTTTCTTTTCAAAGTCTGCTGGACAAATTATTGCAGTTTTATCTGTTTCTGTACAATGTTTATGATACAACCATTCACCAATTTGATATGTTTCTGGTATATCTATTAACTCAAATGTATTATTTTCTAATATTATACCTTCAAAAAGTGTACTAAATACTATTTCATTTTCCCACATTATTTCAAGTATAATATTTTTCCAAGTATCATCAGGTCTTTCTAACCAATGATTATTAGTTACACCAGAATCTATAAATAATTCTTTATCCACTTTATCTGTGTATATCTTCTTTTTACAAGTACCATTTGACATTTCTTCATAATTTAATGGACAAATTAATTCATTTTCTGGAAAAAATGGTTCTATTAATGGATATGTTATTACTTTTTTTTCTTTTTCTTTTTTTAATGTCTTTACACAATTTCCGGTTGAATCTTCTTCATATGTTTCAGGACATATTACTCTTTTCACATCTTCTTTTTCATGTACTATTGTTTTTTCACACATATTTATTTTATTATTATAGATATAACCAACTTCACACATATCTTCTACAATAAATGGTTCACTTTCTTCTTCTATTTTTTGTGTATATTCAATTTTTCCACTTCTTTTCTCTTGATTATCTGTACTATATTCTATATTATATTCTTCACCTTTTGTTACCAATGTTTTTACAATTTTTTCACCACAAGAATATGTTGTACTTGTTTCATTTACAACTTCTGTTTCATTAACATTTATTTTTAATCTACTTCCCTTAGACCAACAACCATCATGTTTTATCATTAATTCCCCAGTAAATGGTGAAAGCCATTCATTTATTATATAACCATTTGATTCTGGATTTATATTGGTTTCTGTTGAACTCCAAGCTTCTGTTATTGTCCTTTTCGTACATTTCAATTCAGTATAATTTACTTCTGAACTTGTTTCACAAGGATTCAACTTCACTTTTGTTTCTATTTGTTCACATCTTCCTTCTAAATTTTCTAAAAGTCCATCTGGACATCTTTCGTATGTTTCTTCTATTTTGTTTGTAAAAACATTTTTTATACATTCTTTATCTGTTTCCACCCAACCTTCTTCACAGGAATATACAACTTCATCTAGTTTTTTTAACATTTTTTCACCATCTATAAATACTTCAATATATCCTACTGGAATACTTGGGTCTGGCTCACATTTCCCATCAATTTTTTTAAAATACTTTGGACATTCTAAAATTTTAACACATTCATTTCTATCTTTTACCCATGTATATGTTTCTGGACAAGTATCTTTTATTTGTTCAAAACCATCCCATTTAAAATAATAAGGTTGTTCTTTTGGACAATCCCAACCAATTTGTTCACAAGATTCTCCTAATTGTAAATTATTAAATTTTATATTTAATCCATATGTATTTACTGTTTGTGATGTTGCTTGTTTAAAACCACCTGATTGTTGTTTTATTAATGTGTCAAATAATAACCCTTGAGGTATCACTCCAAAAGAACCACCTTTTGCATTAATTCCTCCATTTGCTCCTTCAACTGTTGCTTTTCCTGTTTCTGTATCAAATTTATATTTATTTGGAATAATTGGTTTTGTTGTTTTTTCAATTTTCTTTTGAAATGGTTTTTCTATTATTAATTCTGAACCATCTTTTTTACAATAAGAAATTGCTTGTTTTCTTAAACATTCATTTTCATTCAGTCTTTCGTGTTCTGAATCCAAACACTGTTTACTTTCAACAGAAGTTTCGCATTTATCAATGTTTAAAACTTGTTTTTCTTTACATTTATAATTTGTCTCTTGTGTTAAACAAAAATATTTATCAACTAAACTGCTTCCTTCTGTTGAACATATATAAGAAGATTTTGTACATTTAGCCCCTTCTAATTGGTAACCTTCTAAACATAAGTCATATTTTGTATCTTCTATATTTTTTTTTACTTCTTCTGGGTCTTCCCAAACACCTGTTTCATTTAATTTAAATATAGGTGAATATTCTTTTTTTGTATTTATTGGTGTTGGTCTATATGCATTTTCAACTTCTTTATACTCACAAGTTTCTGAAGATTTATTATATTCAAATCTACCATCTGTACATAATGGTTTTTGAAATAGATTAGAAATAACTCCTACATCAAGATTAGTTTGATATTTATAACATTTTTGTGTAATATTATCATACAAAAAACCTTCTTGACATACTGAATCACCTACTTTGTTTATTCTTGTAAATGAAATATTTGGTTGACATTTTTGTAAAGATTGATTAAAAATCATAAAATCTGGACAATTTTTATCTTCTATAACTGTTTCTGTTTGTAAAGATTTTACCATTAATTCAGAACAATATTTATAATCATTTTTTTTGGTAAAACCTTCCCCACACATCCCTTCTATTATTTCTATTTTTGAATTAATTCCACTACTTTCTGCAATTGCTTGATTCAATGAAACTATTTTATTTTCTTTTACTGTCAATTTAATACTTTCAGAGTTATTTGATTCAAATGGTATATATACTTTATAATATTTGTTATTTGCTGCTTGTCTAACTGTATATTTATTGATTGGTGATAAGATTAATTTCTCTTGGTCTTCAGTATCTTGTAATGATATATTTTGTAAAGTAACTTCTACAAAAGATTTTTGTGGTAATAGAAGTATTGATATATTCTTAAAAAAATTATTAAATCTATCATATTTAATATTATTTTCACTAAAGTATTTTTGTAATTCTGAATAAGTATAATTATTTTTATCCACTTCTATATTATTTAAAAAATTTAATATTCCTTCTAATAATAATGTTTCTTGTTCCTCATAATTTTCAAATGTTATTTTTTCATTTCTTTCCCATTGTTCTTGACTTATTGGATCACTAAAATTAGTTGTTTGTCCAGTAATAGTATTTACAAGTGTTGCTAACAATAAATTTAAATATATAAAAAAAAATCTATACCTTTTATTCATCACTTCTATCCTTTTTATTATTATTATAATAATAATTTAAAAAATGTTAGTTAATAGACATAAAAAAAAGTTGGAAATTTAACCTTTATTAATTATATATAATTTTGTAGTTAACATAATTAAAAGGTTGATTAAAAGTAATCAAACCTATCCATAAAAAGATATGGACTACAAGGAATTATGACCTTGTATAAGAATAATTTCAGAAACTTACCAAATATTAACAAAAGAAGA
>Ga0066607_1000967_pt1 | contig 14437 bp, 10 predicted proteins | sample SaaInlV_DNA_120m_FD_60384 | JGI IMG/M metagenome (GOLD analysis project Ga0066607, IMG submission 60384) | Marine microbial communities from expanding oxygen minimum zones in the Saanich Inlet - SI075_LV_DNA_120m | ecosystem: Environmental > Aquatic > Marine > Unclassified | place: British... | reverse complement strand
TAATAATCTGCATAATATTTTGTAAAGTAGTTAAACGTAATTCCTGTTTGAATAAATAAAGAGTTATTAAATACATTAGTAGAATACATAATTGTGTTTCTGGTTATCCATTCCGGAACATTGATAGTAGATAAATCTGTCAATGACAAACTCTGTTCTTTTTTTTGAAGTTTTGCTGTATTAACTAAACTAAATTTACCAAGGTCAACTTTACTATATAATTTTAGGCTATAATATTTTATTTCATCATTATATTGTTCAACAATAGCTAATCTATTAAAGTCAGTTTCTCCAGTAAGAGCATTGGTAGATTCTCTAAAAAAAGTATAATTATCAATTAAATTGTAGTCACCTGTTAAAACAATAAATTCTTTAAATGATATTTTCAAATTTATATTAGATATTTTCTCATTATTTAACTCTGTATTATACCAATTATAAGGTTTATAAGCACTTCTAAATAATATAAAATTAAAATTTGGAGACTTTTCTATCAAAGATGAACTCAACTCAAAATCGATATTTTTAATTGGATTTCCTTTGATATTGAAAGATAAATAATCCGATTTAAAGTTTTCTTTTAATGAATTATTAAAATTAAATTCAAAACTATACTTGTTGAATGTTTTTATCCAGTTTATAGAAATATTAGATTGATTTTCCTCTAGATCATAAATTATATTACCTGGATTTTCTGTGTCATAAGTTTTAAAATTATTTGACCAATTAGTTAAAGAATATTGAAAGTCAAGCTTTCCAATTTTATTTAGATCTGATGATAGAATCACTTTATTTTCTTGTTCAATAAATCTTGATTGATCAGAAACAGTTATTCCTTCATCTATTTCCCCAAAAATTATTGAATTATAATCATCTGTAAAATCAATTTTTTTATACTCATGGGTAAATTGATAATTTACTTTTAATATGTTACGATTTTTATTTTTAATTAGTATTTTTTGAAAATCTGAAAAAAATCTTTTTGAATAAAGAGATCCTTCTGCTAAAATCAAAGTTCCTAATCTTGATCTATCTAGATATCCATCATATTCAATCATTTTGAACGATCCATCTTCATTAATAATTTGTTTTCCATCGTCATCAAGAATAAAATAATCAGTTGCTTGTTCAAAAAAATAGATGCTATCAGGATCTAATCCTGCAGTTTCCTGATTAAAAATATTCTGAGAGGTAAGATGAAATCTCCACTGAGTAAGTTTATTTTTAGAATTAAAATTAGAGGATAATCTAAACTGATTTCCTCTAGATCTTGTATACATATATTTTCCCAATGATTTATAACCTTTATGAGCTATAGTGAAATTATATTGTGGTGATAAATTTACAGAAACTAACATGTCTAGTATTTGACCTTGTTCAAAAGTTGACTTAGCAAAAATTTCTGTAAAGGGTGTTGGAACATTATAATATCCTATATCTTCTTTTTCAAAATAATGAAAATGTTTTCCTCTAGCTCCAATATCTGGTTTACTAAAATTTTTTAAATCATAAGACAACTTATTATATGTATGACCCGAGTTAGCGAAAGAAATTAAGTCAAATGAATCATCTCTAAGAAAGTTAAATTTATAGTCTTTATATATATTTAGAGATGTATCTACAGATTCAACCTTGCCATTTAAGAAGTAAATTTTATAATAATCTGTTGTTAGTGTATCCTTTTTATTTTCTGATTCTTTTTCTAGTTTTTCTTGCTCTTGTTGAGCTTTAAGTTTTTGATCTAAATCAGTATTTTGACTAAATAAAATAAAATGACCGAAAAAAAAGATAAAAACTAGAAATTGTTTAAACATCAATTTTGTATTTTCACACTAAGGTAAGATTTCTTTACAAGACTTATTTTACAATTAATGTTAAAGAATAGTTTTTCAAAATCTGAATTTGAGGTTGGTATTGATGAGGCAGGTAGAGGATGTATTGCAGGACCTGTAACCGCATCAGCTGTAGTTTTACCAAAAGGGTTTAATAATAAATACCTTAATGATTCAAAGAAATTATCAGAAAAGAAAAGACTTGAATTAAAAACCATAATTGAAAACGAATCTGTAGATTATGCGGTTTTTTTTGTTGATGCAAAAATAATTGATAAAATAAATATTCTAAACGCAACATTTAAGGCTATGCATGGTGCTTTGAATAATTTAAAAATTAATCCAAGATTTATTCTAGTTGACGGTAATAAATTTATTCAATACAAGGACGTTCCTCACAAATGTATAATAAAAGGAGATGGGAAATATCAAAATATAGCAGCAGCTTCCATACTAGCTAAAACCTACAGAGATATTTATATGAAAAAAATTCATAGCAAATTCCCTGAATTTGAATGGAATAAAAATAAAGGATATGGAACAAAATTTCATATGGATATGATAAATAAACATGGTAAAACAAAACTTCATAGAAAGACATTTCAGTTAAAAAAATTACAGCTTAAAATTGAATATAATCAATGAAAAAAATAATACTTCTTATTATAACTTCAACATTATTTTATTCTTGTTCAGTTATAAATGACGACAATATCTCCTCTTTCAATTTTCTTCCCTCTGAGTCTGAATTGATTTTGAATATTAATGATTTAAATAACACTAAAGAAATTTTATCTAAGAATAAAAATTTAGGTAATATTTCATCTTCAAAAAATAAAATATTAAATCAACTTAATTCATTATCTAATAAAAATTCAAATAGCACAGGATTATTATCATTAACATCTTTTGGTAAAAATCAAATTGCTTATACATATATTAGAAAAACAAATCAAGAAGATTCTATATTTAAAAGTGATATTATAAAAGGGAAGTATCAAAAAAATACAATCTTTATTGACACTACTGACTCTAAAGAAGTTTATAAGATTATTTTGGAAAACTATATAATTAGTTCTACCCAAGATATAGTTCTTGAAAATATTATAAGAGATTATAATGTGACTAATCTAAAGATAGATTCTGATTTTCTAAAGATAAAAAAAGGTACTGATACAAATGATCCCTTTAATATTTTTATAATTTCTAAAAATTCCAACATATTATTAAATACTTTAAGTAATGTTTCCTTTTTTCCAGACTTAAACAATTCATGGATTAATTATGACTTTAAATACTCACTTGAAGAAGTTAAGATGACAGGTGCCACAAGAATTAATGATTCAGTTAATAGTAAAATATCAATTTTAAAAAATATTCCTCCGTCGGAAATTAGAAATGATAAAATTATTCCAAATTCTTTTTCATCATTTTTTTCATTAACAATTTCTGATTCTGAAAGATTTATTTTCAACTTTAAAAATTATTTAAAGGGAAATGATTTTTCATCTGAAAATATGAATTTTGATTCTTTAAATTTAATTAATGAAATAAGCTTTGTAGAAGATCAAGAAAAATTCTTAATTCTTGGAATTACTAATACGGATCAAGTAGAAGAATATTTTAAACTTAGTAAAATTGATAATCTTAAAAATGTCAAAAAAATTAATCTCGATAAAGACCTGGAAACTCTTATTAAAAGCTTTGATCAAGAAATATTACCTATCTACGCTACATTAATAGATAATTCATTATTAATTACTCAATCAATATCTCAGATAAAAAAGATAATTAATTCAGAAAGAGTAGATGATAATCTTAGTTCTAACTCTAAATATTTAAATTTTAAAAATCTAAAGTCTAAAAAAAATTCATTTTTATGGGTAGCTAATAATAGTTCTGATAAATTAAATCAAAATAATTCCATTAAAGCAGACTCAAAAGTTTATCCCTTTATTGGATTTAGTGGAGTAATTAATCAAAATATAGCACTTTTAGATTTTGATTATGCAAAAACTAACCAAACAAAAGAAACTAAAGATGTATATACAGAGTTTTTTCTAACATTTGATAATGAATTAATTACAGATCCTATTTGGTTAAAAAATCATATAAATAATCAATATGATTTTACATTCCAGGATAGCGAAAACTATTTATATTATTATTCAAATAAGGGAAATCAGTATTGGAAGAAAAAAATTCCTAAAAAGATAATTGGTGATATTAAACAGATAGATACTTATAAAAATGGGAGACTTCAAATAAATTTTAGAACTGACGATAAATTTTATGTATTAGATAGAAATGGAAATGAAGTAAGAGAATTAAGTTTTAAAATTGATTCTGGAGAAATTATCAATCCTATCTCAATTTTTGATTATGAGAAAAATAGAAATTACAGATTCTTAGTCACCAATGATAACATTATTAAAATGTTTGATTCAAAAGGAAAAAGAGTTAGTGGTTTTAAACCCAATATTTTTGAATCAAGTATAATAAAAAGTCCAGTCCACATAAGAATAGATGGAAAAGACTTTATTACGGTTCAATTAGAAAATGGTGATTTAAAAATTTTAGACCGAAGAGGAAAAGACAGAATAAAAATTGATGAAAAAATTCAATTTAGTAAAAACTCTATCTTTTCTTATATGAAAACTTTTACTACAACAGATAATCAAGGTAATTTGATTCAAATTGGTTTAGATGGCAAATTATCAAAGAAAAATCTGAATTTATCTAGCGATAATTTGATCGATATAAAAAATGATAATTTGGTATTCATAAGTGAGAATAGTTTATCAATAAAAGGCATAAATGTTAAGCTTCCTTTCGGGAGATATTCAAAACCTAAAATTTTTAATGAATTAGGAACTATGTTAGTTGGAATTACTGATATAAGTGAAAATAATATTTATTTATACAAAGATAATGGTGAGTTATTAAACGGGTTTCCTCTAAAAGGAAATTCAATAATTGACATCAAAGATTCTGACAAGGATGGTAAAATTGAAGTTCTAACTAGACTTGATAAATATTCTATTGTTTCATATGAAATAAATTAGTTTTCATAAACTAATTCAGCACTAAAAGATTTAGCAAAATTCTCATACAGTACTTGTTTAATTTCATTCATTTCAATATCACTTTTTTTTAATTCTGAAACTGAAGTTACACCCTTATCTTTTATTCCACAGGGGATAATATTCTTGAAATAATTTAGTTCTGGCTTCACATTAAAAGAAAATCCATGCATCGTAACCCATCTACTTGCTCTTATTCCAAAGGCGCATACTTTTTTAGATAACCCATTATTGTCTTTAACCCAAACACCAGTTTCTCCTTTAATAGTAAAACCATTTAGATCATATGATTGGAGTGTATTAATAATTACTTCTTCCAGTTTTCTCAAGTATAAATTAATATCAGTAAAAAAGTTATCAAGATCAATGATTGGATAACCCATAATCTGTCCAGGACCATGATATGTTATATCCCCTCCTCTATTAATTTTATAAAACTCGATACCTTGTGTTTTCAACTCCACTTCATTCAATAACAAATTAGTAATATTTCCACTTTTTCCAATTGTATAAACAGGATTGTGTTCAGTGATAATTAAAAAGTTATTAGTATCAATTTTATTTTCACTTGATCTATTTTTAATTTTTTGATCTATAGTTTGTTTAAAAATTTCCTCCTGGTATTGCCATGCATCTGAAAATGAAGATTTTCCAATATCTCTTAAAATGATTTTATTATTTTTCATTTATCAATCAAATATAGAAATTTGTACTTCAATGATTGTTTTTTAAAACTTATCTTTGACTAAACAATTACAAGTGACTGAACAAGAAAAAATTCGTAGAGAAAAACTTGAAGAGTTAAAAAAACTTGGAATAAATCCATACCCTGCTGAATTATTCCCTGTAAATAACTTCTCATCAGAATTGATTGAAAATTTTGATGAAAAAAAACAAGTAATTATTGCGGGTAGAATTATGTCACGTAGAATTCAAGGCAATGCTTCTTTTGCCGAAGTTCAAGATAGTAAAGGTAGAATACAGGTTTACTTTAATAGGGATGAAATATGTGAAGGTAACGATAAAACCAAGTATAACACTGTTTATAAAAGACTTCTAGATATTGGAGATATAATTGGAATTAAAGGAAGTATGTTTAAAACAAAAGTTGGAGAGGTTACAGTGTTAGTAAAAGACTTTACAATACTTAATAAATCTTTAAGACCCCTTCCTTTACCCAAGGTTGATTCAGAAGGAAATGAATATGATAGTTTTACTGATTTAGAACAAAGATATAGACAAAGATATGTTGACTTAATAGTTAATTCTCATGTGAAAGATACTTTCATAAAGAGGACAAAAATTATAAACACCATAAGAGGGTTTTTAAATAAAAAATCATATCTGGAAGTTGAAACTCCAGTTCTACAACCAATTCCTGGTGGAGCAACTGCTCGTCCATTTGTGACCCATCATAACGCACTTGATATTCCTTTATATTTAAGAATTTCAGATGAATTATTTCTAAAAAAATTAATTGTTGGTGGCTTTGAAGCAGTATATGAATTTTCGAGAGATTTTAGAAATGAAGGCATGGATAAGAATCATAATCCTGAATTCACAATACTTGAACTGTATGTTGCGTATAAGGATTATTTCTGGATGATGGAATTAACTGAGTCACTAATCGAAAAAGTATGTCTAGGTATTCATAACAAAACAGAAATTCAATTTGATTCTAAATCAATTGATTTTAAAGCTCCTTATGAAAGACTGTCAATAATTGATGCAATAAAGAAGTTTACTGGTTATGATATTTCCAATATGAATGAATCTGAATTAAGATCGATTTGTAACGAAATGTCAATTGAAGTAGATGAAAGTATGGGAGAGGGAAAACTTATTGATGCAATTTTTGGAGATAAGTGTGAAAAAAACTTTATAAATCCAACATTTATTACTGATTATCCAAAATCGATGAGTCCATTAACAAAGGAGCATAGATCTAATCCAAATCTTACAGAAAGATTTGAATTATTTGTTAATGGAATGGAAATTGCTAATGCTTATTCCGAGCTTAATGATCCTATTGACCAGTTAAAAAGATTTGAAGGTCAAATAGAGTTAAGTAAAAAAGGTGATGATGAGGCAATGTTTATTGATATGGATTTTATTAAATCACTGGAATATGGTATGCCTCCCACATCTGGAATTGGAATTGGAGTTGACAGACTAGTTATGTTGATGACCGATAAAACATCCATTCAAGAAGTTTTATTTTTTCCTCAAATGAAACCAATTAAAGAAGTTCCTCTGATTTCTGATGATGCTAAATTAATTCTTGATAAACTTAAGAAAAAAGGTGAGTGTGAGTTAAATAATTTTAAATCTGAATTTGAGTTTTCAAATAAAAAATGGGATAAGCTTACAAAAGAATTAAGAGGCAAAGAGTTAATTACTATCTATAAAAGTGAAGAAACTTTATTCATCAAACCTAGATAGATTAAATCTCTCAATTAAACTTATTAGCTTATCTGCATATTTTGGATCTGTAGCATAACCTGCAGCCTTAAGTCCAAGTGCCCATCCCTTATAATCTTTTCTGTTAAGACTGAATAAGTTATTGTATCTATCTCTATCAACTAGAAATAATGAGTGGTCACGATAAGATCGAAGTGGGTTTTTATAAGATCTGAAACATTCGCCTTTTTCATCATCGTCATGAGTTATAGATTTTCCTTTCCAATCTTTATGGCATTTAATACCAAAATGATTATTTGCATTTTTAGCTAATGTTCCTTCTCCATAACCAGACTCTAATATTCCTTGAGCTAAAGTTACGCTTGCAGGTATTTTAAAAAATCTCATGTTCTTTGTCGCAGCAGGAGCATATTTTTTAACATAAAGATTAATTTTTTCTTCAACTGTATTTTCAGCATTGGCGACTGTTTTAATTGAAGAGCAAGAAGATGTGAAAATGATTATTAATAAAAGTAATTTTTTCATAACTTTAATAAGATGATAAAAATCATTTTAATTATCACCTAAATTCTATTAATTAGTTAAATTAATAAATAAGCATGAAAATTATTAAAAAATATTCCTCATTAAAAATAATATTATTCACATTAATATTTATATTTCAATCATGTGGAATTTATGTGCAATATGATTATGATTCTGATGTTAATTTTAGTAATTATAGTTCCTATTCTTTTTATCAACCAGATATTGATAAAGTTGAAATATCAGATCTAGATAAAAAGAGAATTTTAAAGTCCTTAGATATAGGACTAAAAGCTAAAGGGCTTGAAAGATCAAATTCACCTGATTTACTTGTTACCTTTGAAACAAAATCAAAAGAAAGAGTTTATGTAAACAACTATCTTCCTTTTAGATGGCATCCATTTTCATATTACTATCCTTATTCTTCAGGATATTCAAGAGTTCAAGGCACACTTTATGTTAGCCTTATAGATAGTAAAAATCAACAACTTGTTTGGCAAGGCAAAGGCGTAGGAGTCTTGAATGAATACTCAAATAATAGAGACAAAATGGTTGATGATTTTGTGGTTAAAATACTTGAAAAATATCCACCTAAATTTGACTAATTATTTTTTTAGACTCTTTTATAACTGAGTCTATTCCATTTATATTTGTTCCCCCACCTGTTGCATAAAAAGATTGTCCTCCTCCACTACCATTAATTAAGGGTGATAATTCTTTAATTATTTTAGAAGCATTTAATTCTTTTTCTTCAATTAATTCCTTTGAAATAAAACATGATATAAATACTTTTTCATCAGATTTAGAAAGAAGAATAAGAAATAAATTTTCGAATTTATCAGATAATATAAAACACAATTCTTTAATTGATTTTGGATCTAAATCAACTTCACCCACAAAAGTATTAGCATCATTTGTATTATTAATATTCTTTATAATATCATCTTTAATTAATTGAATTTTAATTTTATTCTGTGATTCAATCTCTTTTTTTAGAAGTTTATTTGCATTCTCGTTAGCTGTTTTTTCTTTGACAGCTCTTTGTTTAAGGCCTTCAGCAATTATAACTTCTTCATTACTTGTAGCAACAATTCTTCTTATTCCAAATGCTTGTGATCCCTCTGAAATTATTTTAAAAGATGAAATATCACTCGTATTTTTAACATGAGTACCACCACATAATTCATATGAATCATTAAATTTTATTGTTCTTACCTTATCTTCATACTTTTCTGTAAACAACCCTATAGCTCCATTTTTTGTTGCTATTTGATAATCCTCTTCTCTATCCTCTATTAAATCAATCGATTCATTAATTTTTTCATTTACAAAGTTGTTTACATTACTAAGTTCAGAATCAGATATCTTGTTCTGATGAGAAAAGTCAAACCTAAACATTTTATCAGAAATCATTGACCCTCTTTGCTCAACATGATCACCTAATATCTTTCTCAATGCTTGATGTAAAAGATGAGTAGAGGTATGATTTGATTCAATTAAGGTTCTTCTATTTCTATCTATTTTGAGTTTTATTAAAGAATTTAAATCATTTGGAAGTTCAATTGTTACATGTATTATTTCTCCTGCATCTCTAAACGTATTATTTACTTTAATTTTCTTATCGCCTAATATAATTTGCCCAATATCACCAATTTGTCCACCGCCTTCTGGATAAAAAGATGTTTTATCTGTAACAATATGATAGCTTACCTTATCTTGATCTGTCTTACACTCTCTATACTTAATAATTTTTCCATCAATTTCATCCATATCATATCCAATAAATATGCTACTTGATAAATTATCATTAATAATAATCCAGTCGGATACTTCTTCATTTTTAATTGACTTAGATCTATTTTTTTGAATTTTCATGTTTTCATTGAAGCCATCAAGGTCAACTTTGAAATTATTTTCAGTAGCTATTAGTGATGTAAGATCAATTGGAAATCCATATGTATCATAAAGTTTAAATGCAATGTCTCCTTTAATTATTTTGTCAGTTGGATTTGTATTAATTAGTTCATTAATTAAACTTAATCCTTGATTCAATGTCTTCAAGAAACCTTTTTCTTCATCTTTAATTATAGACTCTACATAATTTTGTTGATTTCTTAGACTTGGATATATATCGTCATATTTATCTGTAACTTTTTCAACAAGCTTAAACAAAAAAGGCTCATGAATATCAAGATTTGTATACCCGTACCTTATAGCTCTTCGAAGTATTCTTCTAATCACATAACCGGAGCCTGTATTACCAGGAACTTGTCCATCCAAAATGGTAAAAATAATTGCTCTTAAATGGTCTGAAATAACTCTTATTCCAATATCAATACTCTCATCACCTCCCAAGTATTTCTTACTGCTAATATTTTCAATTTCTTTAATTGTGTCAGTAAAAAAATCAGTTTCATATGTAGATTTTTTACCTTGAAGAGCCATACACAATCTCTCAAGACCCATTCCAGTATCAACATATTGTTTATCTAATTTTTTAAGCGATCCATCTTTCTTTCTATCATACTGAATAAAAACTAAATTCCATATCTCCACAACTTCTGGATGATCTTTATTTACAAGATCTGCTCCTTTAATTTTTTTCTTCTCTGCGGTTGATCTTAAATCAATGTGAATTTCTGAACATGGACCACATGGACCTGTATCTCCCATCTCCCAGAAGTTATCTTTTTTATTTCCGTTTATAATCTTATCCTGTGAAAAGTATTTTTTCCATTCATCAAAAGTTTCTTTATCAAACTCCGTATTATCATCTTCAGAACCTTCAAATACTGAAACATATAGATCTTCTCTCTCCAAACCATATACATTAGTTATTAGGTCAAACGACCATTCAATAATTTCTTTTTTAAAGTAGTCTCCAAAACTCCAATTACCAAGCATTTCAAAAAAAGTATGATGATAGGTGTCGACACCAACTTCTTCAAGGTCATTGTGCTTTCCTGAAACTCTTAGACATTTTTGGGAATTTGCTACTCTAGAAAATTTTGTATCTTGATCACCAGTAAAAATATTTCTAAACTGATTCATCCCAGCATTTGTGAACATTAAGTTTTTATCTGTCTTGTTAATAACAGATGCTGAGGGAATTATCTCGTGTCCTTTGTCTTTGAAGTATTGAAAAAATTTTTCTCTAACAACGGATGAATTCATTTTTTTTATATTTGTAATGGTTTTCAACCATTAAGCGTTGAAATTACAACAAATTGATCTATGTCCAAAAATAAATATTATTTTGATTCAGAGAATTTAGAGTTTGTTCCAATTAAAAGAACTTTTGCTCAAAGAATTTATGGACTTTCTTTGTTTTTAATAAGTTCGGTAATCATAGGTTCATTTATAACAATTATTCTTCTGAACACGGACTTTATAGATACTCCAAAAGAACTTGTTCAAGCAAGAGAGATTGATAACTATGAATTACAGCTAAGAGTTTTGAATAAAAAATTAGATCAAGTTGAATCTACTCTAGCTAATATTGAGAAAAGAGATAATAGCCTTTATAGAGTTTATTTTGAAGCTAGTCCAATTCCAGAAGAACAGAGAAAAGCTGGTTTTGGGGGTGTTAATAGATATGACTATCTAGAGGGTTATGAAAGTTCAGACCTAATAGTTAATACTTCTGAAAGAGTTGATATTTTAACCAAGGAATTGGTGATTCAGTCTAAATCTCTTGATGAGATTGAATTATTAGCTAAAAACAAAGAATCATTACTAACTTCTATTCCAACAATTCAGCCAGTTAACACTAAAGATTTAAAAAGAATGGCTTCTGGATATGGCTATAGAATTGATCCTTTTACAAAAAGGAGAACAATGCACTGGGGAATGGACTTTTCTGCAAAAACAGGAACACCAATTTATGCAACTGGTGATGGAAAAATATCTAGAGCCGACAATAGAGCAATTGGTTTTGGAAACCATGTTAGAATTGATCATGGATTTGGGTATACAAGTATCTATGCTCACATGAGTAAGATTGCAGTTAGAAGAGGAAATAAAGTTAAAAGAGGTGATCTTATAGGTTATATAGGTAATACTGGTAGATCAGTAGCACCTCACCTTCATTATGAAATTGTAAAAGATGGTAGAAAGATAAATCCAATTAACTTCTATACTGGCAGTTTATCTCCAATTGAATTTGAAGAACTAGTAAACCAAGCATCACAGGAGAACCAATCTCTTGATTAAAATATGTTCGGAACTCTTCCAGAAAAAAAATATTATAGTATCAGTGAAGTTGCAATACATTTCAATGTAAACACTTCTTTATTGAGGTATTGGGAAAAAGAATTCGATCAAATTAATCCTTTAATTAAATCCTCTGGTATTAGGAAATTTACAAGAGAGAATATTGAGACTATTTCTCTAATCTATACAATGTTAAAAAAGGATGGATTAACTATTCAAGGAGCCAAGAAAAAACTCAAATCAAAAGATATTTCTGATTCAGAAAACTTGACTATTCTAAAAAAACTTAACAAAATAAAAGAAGAGTTAAGATCCTTAAAAAATAATCTCTAGTTATTTTTTTCTAATAAATACATCTATAGGAACTCCAGCAAAATTATAGTGTTTTCTAATTTGATTTTCTAGAAAACGTTTATATGGATCTTTAATGTATTGTGGGAGATTACAGTAAAATGCAAACTGAGGGTATTTTGTTGGAAGCTGTCTGCAAAATTTAATCTTTACATACTTTCCTTTGGTGCTAGGAGGAGGTTTTTGCTCAATAATAGGCAGCAATAAATCATTAAGTTTTTTTGTTGGAATTTTATGATTTCTACGCTCATTTACCTCCATTGCTATTTTTATTGCGTCAAAAATTCTTTGTTTTGTAAGCGCAGAAATAAATACAATAGGTATATCAATAAATGGAGATGTTTTTGTCATAATTTCTTCTTCAATTTGTTTTGAAGTAGTATGATCTTTACTCATTGTGTCCCATTTATTTACAAGAATCACTATACCCTTTTTATTTTTGGCTGCTAGCCAGAAAATATTTTGAACCTGTGAATCAAACCCTCTTTCAACATCATAAATTATTAGACATGTGTCTGAATTCTCAATTGATCTTATTGACCTTAATATGGAATAGAATTCTATATCTTCTGATACTTTAGTTTTTCTTCTTATTCCAGCAGTATCAATTAATTCAAAATCAAAACCAAATTGATTATATCTAGTATATAAACTATCTCTAGTTGTACCTGCAACATCTGTAACTATAAATCTATCTTCACCAATAAGAGAATTTATAAATGATGACTTTCCAGCATTGGGTCTTCCAACAACAGCAAACTTTGGAACATCAGATACAGCTAAATCTTCTTTAGGTAATTGTTCTACTAATAAATCTAAAAACTCTCCCGTTCCAGATCCATTAATTGACGATAAAGAAAAGAGATCTTTAAAACCTAAGGAATAAAACTCAGTAGAGTCTTCGATCAATTTAGAATTATCAACTTTATTTACAAGAAGAAAAGTCTTTTTAGATGATTTATGAAGCATATCAGAAATTGACTGATCAACACCAGTCATTCCATCTTTAACATCAACTAGGAATAAAATCACATCTGCCTCATCAATAGCTAATAGTACTTGTTTGTCAATCTCTTTTTGAAAAACATCATCACTAACTGGAAGATATCCTCCAGTATCAATAACACTAAACTCAACACCATTCCAATCAGATTTTCCATAGTGTCTATCTCTAGTTACTCCACTAACTTCGTCAACAATAGCTTCTTTTCTTTGAATTAACCTGTTGAAAAGAGTAGACTTTCCTACATTAGGCCTTCCGACAATAGCAACAATTCCACTCATTTAATTATATATTATATCCGAATTTTTTTAATGAAGATGGGTCATTTCTCCAGTTCTTTCTTACTTTAATAAAAACCTCTAAAAATATTTTCTTTCCAAAAAATTTCTCAAGATTAAGTCTAGCCTTTGTAGCAACTCTTTTTAAAGAAGATCCCTTGTGACCAATTAAAATTCCTTTCTGAGATTCTCTTTCAACTAATATTAGTGATCTAATTTTTATAATTTTTGGTGATTCTTTAAAATCCTCAGTAATAACCTCAACTGAATATGGAACTTCTTTGTCATAATGGACTAGAATTTGCTCTCTTATAGACTCATTTACAAAAAACCTCTCCGGTCTATCAGTAAATTGATCTTTTGGAAAAAATGGAGGAGATAAAGGTAGTTTATCTTTAAAAATCTCTATTAACTCATCAACAAAAAAACCTTCAATTGCAGATACTGGGTAAATATCAATATCGGGAAATATAGATTTCCAATGAGCTATTGAATCCTCTAACTCTTCTTGACTTGAAAGATCAATCTTATTTATTAGCAGAATTATTGGAATTTTAAAGGAGTTTAATTTTTGAATTAATGACTCATCAAACGACTCCTTATTACCTACTTCTTCAACTATTACCAAGAAATCAGAGTCTATCAAAGTTTCCTTTATAAACTTCATCATTGCCTCTTGAAGCTTATATCGTGGATCTAGAATACCTGGAGTGTCTGATAGTACAATTTGAT
>Ga0066607_1000486_pt1 | contig 22626 bp, 30 predicted proteins | sample SaaInlV_DNA_120m_FD_60384 | JGI IMG/M metagenome (GOLD analysis project Ga0066607, IMG submission 60384) | Marine microbial communities from expanding oxygen minimum zones in the Saanich Inlet - SI075_LV_DNA_120m | ecosystem: Environmental > Aquatic > Marine > Unclassified | place: British... | reverse complement strand
TGTGAGCTTTTTCTGTTAAAGTTTAATTAACTTTCAGCCATATTTTTAAAGTAATCTAACATATCCTCAGAATCATCTGTTGAAGAGGAGTCTGCTTTAGCAGATGTGGGGGCAGGATTATCATCTCCTGTATCCTCAGTTACTTTAACAGGTCTCTTATTAAGGTTTAGAGCATTGTTAAGTTTAGTTTCATAATACCCGTATCCCTTGAAATTTGCAGGATCTGTGAACTCATTGAGATCATATTGTTTATTATAAATCTCTTCTAATTCATCATCATCCCCATCCAACAACACTGATACAGGAGCAAATTCTGAACGATCGTAACTTCTCCATCCTCCATCAGCTTTCCGGATTTTGATTTTGAAATCAGCTCCTTCCCAGAAATCAAATGGATTTAAAGCATCTTCATCTGCAAACTCAGGCTCCATAGCAGTTAGAATCTTATCAAAAATGCTTTTACCGTACTTATAAAGCATTACCTGTCCTTCTAATTCAGGTTGATGTTCATCTTTGATTACAAGGATATTACTGATGTAACTCTCTCGACGTTTATGATCTCTAACAAGTTTCTTGTCTTTCTCATTTAAAGATTCCCACCCTCCCCCAACTTCAACGATGCCTCTGTTATGAGTGCATACAGGACAATCCTGCTCAATAGTCGTTGGACATTTATCAATGTACCAACCACCTGGTCCTTGGAAGCCATGATCAAATACTTTTACAAATGGGATGTCACAATTCTCTGATGGAGGTAGCAATCGTATAATTGCATACCCGTTCCCAGACGGTTCAACGTGAGGTTTGTAAATGCGATCATCTCCATAATCTTTTTTCTTTCCGCTTGCGGATTCTAGTTTAGCTGCTAGATCAGCGATATTAGTTCTCTTTTTCTTGAGATTCTTGAATGAATTTCCTGCCATGATAAGTATTCCTTATAGTTTTCGGGTTTATATGATACCAATAAGCATTCCCCGTGAATCTCATTGATAGTATTATTATACCACATTAAATGATAAATGTTAATAATTGAGATAAATAATATTAAATATACAAAAAGGATTAACATTAGAGTGTTAATCCCTTTCTAACATAACAATACTGGAGTATTATCATGCATACATCTATTTATAGCGGCCTCAACTTTTACGTTTATCTGATTACAGACTTGAATCCAATAGGAACGGAGAAGTATTATATTGGATCCGCAACACGCAAAATATTAAAAGAAGATAACATTGATCCAGAATTAGATACTTATTATGGATCATCAACCGTCGAGCATTTTAGGATCCTTCAAGATTCTCGATCATCGCAATTGGAACGTGTTGTTATTAAAACGTTTATGGATAGTAGAGTGTGTCGAATGTATGAAGAGATGATACAAAAAGATCACAATGTTATTGAAAATCCTCTATTTTACAATAAAGCGTATGCTAATGGTGTAACCACATCTTCGAAAGAATCCACAATTAAACGGTTAAACACTATGATTGGTGATATTGATGAAAATGGTCTTGATGGGATACAGCGAGCATCTTTAAAACGAGTTGATACTATGAATAATGATGTGGATGAAAAAGGATTCAATGCTCATCAACGATCAACAGTTAAACATTATGATTAGTGATATTGATGAAAATGGTTTTAACACGTTTCAGCGAGCAACTGTAAAGAGATGGGATTCTAGCATAGGAAGAATATGTCACAAGTCTTTGGGATGTTTCAAATTTGCTCGGGAGATAGGGGAATTAACATTAATATCAAAGCACAAGATGTGTAGACTTGTGAATAAACGATTTAACGTTGTGATCACTAAACGATCATACCTTCAAAACAATTATCTCAAATCTATAGGATCTGAGAATGAGATAGTTGGGTTAACTTGGAAGGATCTTGGATTTTATATGGAATCTACTAGATCAGCTGTTTTTTAATAGTATATCATCAATAAAGAATACAGCATCTTCAAGTTTACTTAGATGTTCGTTGTGAATAGTTTTAATTGCTTCAATGATCGAGTTACTTTCATTATTTTCATTGTGTATACCAGCAGCTACATTCATTTTAGAATCTATTAAAATATCTTTTGGTGATAATACATCATCAACATGCTCTTCGTGTATGTTATGTATTGTTGGGTTTTCGTTAAGGATCATTTTATACTCTCTCATTTAAAATCATATCCTGTTCTTTCTCGATTACTTCTGTTAAATCTCTTATTGCTCTATAATCAGTTAACGCATCTACATAAGAAGTGTATCGATACGATCGTTCAAATATAGTATCGTTTATCTCTTGCCATATCACTAGAACTTCAAGACTCTTCTCTGGTCTATATGCAATTTTTTGTATCCTATTTAATTCTGTTGATGAAATTGTATTGTTATCTTCATCTTTCATTTGTAACATTATATATTCTCCGCATTATTTTATTTTTATCTAGTTTAATGAATATTGCATATTTATTTAGTAATTGTTTAGTATCATTCCAAATATAATCATCTTTCAAGTGTATATCAAAATCATTGTAAAACCCTATTAACATATTTAAAGCAATGAACGTCTCTCGTTCAATATCCTCTGATAACAACATCTTGAGTATGTATGGGTGTTCATTCTTCTTACACACGAATAAATCAGAGAATTTCAAATTATTTGGTTTAATAAAATGATCTTGTATATCTATTATATCACATTCTATAACATTTGTTAACTTATTGTGTTTCTTCTTCCAGATGTGATATGATTTTAAATCTAATTTAATTATATCCTCGTAAGCAACATTGAGTATTGTACAAGATACTACATATTCAATGAACTCATCTCGATTAAACTTATTCTTAGCTTTACTTAAAAAACGTTTATATTTATTAAACTCCTTTTCTGATACAGTGACTCCTTCAAAACCATACTTCTTTATATCATAATCTTTAAGGAGGAATAATCTAATACTCTTAAATATTCTGAGATAATCTGTTGTAGTCATTTGCAGAGAGTTGGGGTAGTCTCTACTGTTGTGTGGTCTTTATGGGTTTTGTGTTTGATACAGCACTGAGTGATACGCTCTCTCAAGTGATCATCGATAAATCCATTTACTTTACTGTGATCAATTTTAAATTGCTCACATACTATTGTAACAGCTTGCATGTGGGTTAAACCATCATTCACGAAACGTAAAACTTGTTCTGCAAAAGCTTTTTGACGAGGGGATGTCATTGTTATAATTTCTCCTTTTGTGTTGGTAGATTAATTATACCACATAAAATGATAAATGTAAACGGAAGAAGATAAATAACTACTGATAAACAAAAGGGAATAACACTGACATGTTACTCCCTTTCTAACATATCTAACTTCAAATGAGTTAATGATGCATACATCTATTTATAGCGGCCTCAACTTTTACGTTTATTTAATTACAGATCTGAATCCAATAGGAACGGAAAAGTATTACATTGGATCCGCAACTCGTAAAGAACTCATTGAAAAGAATATTGATCCAGAATTAGATGATTATTATGGTTCATCAACGGTACCTCATTAGCTAAGAGTAATTTTGATGTGGTTATCACGAGACGATCATTCTCGAAGTGTTCATTTCTTAGATTATTAGGAGAAGATGTAATAGGAAAATCTTGGAGGGATGTTGGATTTTGTGTGGTATGATGATTCAGAAAAATTTATATTGATCTATCTTTTTACCCATTGTCTGTAGCTTAGTATCCTTTGGCGTAAAGGCTCAAGCCATTTATCTCTATCAGATATAAACTCTTTAATGTCTCCATTCTCAGCTACCATTAAAATCACTAACTGAGGGATTTTAATGTCTGTTAACTCTTCAATCATTAAACTGTAAGCAGTTGTTTGTAACCAGTAATCTGTAATCCATTTACTATCTTTTATCTTAGTTGCGGTTTTAAAGTCAATGACACTCATAACCTCTTTGTACAGACCTACACAATCAACTCTTCCAGCTAACTTCATTCCATCAGAGTATAGTGGAGTTTCGAGTCCTATAATATTATCTATATTATCGAGCTTCCATTTAAGCATTTTAAATAATTTAGTATATTCATTTTGATCTACTGGTTGATTGAGTAAATATTGTTCAATCATTTCATGAACAGCTGTACCTCGTTTAGCAGCAGCAGTACAGATGCGTTCTGCTTCTTCCTCTCCAACTCTCTGTTTCCACTCATCTAATCCAGATTTATCGAAATTAATTACAGTAGTAACAGATGAGTATGATTTACCCTCAGGAGTAATGTAGTGCCGACCTAATTCAGAATATCCTACATCGAGTTCAGGTGTATCTAGTAGTATAGATGTCACGCTAACCGATTATCAACACTAACTAGAGTTTCGTATGCATCAACAAAATCAGTATCCAAACTCTGTTGTTCAATGAAATCACGAGCGTGGTATGTTTTAGCTAATCTTCGAACGATGCTCTTAGGGATATCAAACTCTTCGTTTATGAAATCTATAGATTCTTTTATAATCTCTCGTATCAACTCTTGTTTAGTCATTTCAGCAGAAATAGCTTTTAGAGTTGAATTGATCCTAGCTAGATCTTTAGGGTTTGTTGTTTGTAGAGCGTTGCTCATAATATAATCCTCACCATTGGTGTATAACACCAGTTATAATAAAAATACATGTAACTAATTCTAATAGGTACATACCAAGTCTAAAGAGACAGCAATGATCAGCTGTCTCTTTATTATCATCGCACCTAGTTCCTAGGCTTTTACATATTGTTTTCATGTTATTTGGTGCCGCCACGGGGATTCGAACTCCGGACCTACGCATTACAAGTGCGTTGCTCTACCAGCTGAGCTATAGCGGCTTTTTAAGTCAACGAGCATTTATATGTTCATTGAGGGTTGTTTCTAATAAATCTATTTTAGTATTCATCACTGGACAATTTATTTTATTGTTGTGTATCTTTGTATGACAGTTTTTACATACAACGATACATTTACTGAATTCTTTGATTAGCTCAACGACTGATCCTCTGATTAAATTAGAGGGGTGAATGTCTTTACTTGTATGATCTATGTGATGTAGATCTAAACAAACTGGCTCATCTTCTTTACATACTCCACAACCAACATCATGTTTTCATTGTTGTATAATGGTTTGTATACATATCCGTCTACGTTCTCGTGATAGTGCATAGTGTGTTTTGTTATTAATTTTAGTAGTATCACTCATTATATCAGCACAATTCTTGCAAGCTGTAGAAATACCATTTTTTATTCCTCTTATTTTTATAAAAATCTCTGATTGATTTTTATTCTAAACATTTAGAGCAGATTTTAGTGGTATACATGAATTAATATCATTTGCATATTTCATGTTCATCTATAGTGAAATCCATTCTATCAGCTATATTATAACACCAGTTACCAGCTTGATGTAATTTATTTCCTAACCATCTTAACATCATATCAAATATCCTCAATTGTATAGTAATATAATTATACCACAAAAAATGGAGTATGTAAACCATACTCCATCCAGGCGTCGACCACTTGTTACGTGTTTTCTAACATAAGCTCTGATTTACCTATTGATAAACTTCTAATTTTCTTGTGTTCCGGAACTTTTTCATCTAACCACACACTCAAAATACCATCATCAAAAGATACATTATCTGGAATAAGATCGTCACTAACTACACGTGACCATTCGAAACCCCGTTTAGCTATACCGTGTTGAATCCATTTAAAATCAACATCATCAGGATATTCATCTTCTTTTGGATCTCCTTTAATAGTGAGTTTATTATTCCCTACAATCACTTCAAGTTCTTCTCTTAACCAACCAGCTAATGCTAAATCTACTCGAAAACGTTTATCATTATTTTCATTTAAGTATGATGCGATATTGCATGGGGGGAATTTCTGATCTACTGGAACAGTATTCATATTACGAAGCATAGGTTCAAAACCAAATGCTCTATTAAAGAGTGTATCTAAATCATTCATTATTGTCTCCTGACAAATTGGGACCCAAAAGGCATCCCGGTTAATACAATATACGACCCTATGTCATGTACTGTTAATACGAGAATGGAGAACTCGTAAAAGAGAATAAAGTTTCAGGGATATCTCATTACTCAGATACAGAAAAGTTTCCTTTTAAGTGTACCGTGAACCCAACCATTTTGAAATAAGATCCTCTCTGTTGGATAATAAAGATGAGAGGATGAGATATTCTTCAGATGAAATTCTAAGCGTTAGCTTGTAATCTCATAGCAGTAGAACGGGATGCCCATACAGGTGTTCCTTCTACTTTAAATGCAGTTTTAGTGTCATTTAAGTTTTAAAGTGCTTCTTATATTAAGTCAATTCAATTTCAGTTTACACCTATCATTGAACTCTCAATCACGGCTTTAGCATTGCCGATTCTAAATAATGATCATTATACGTTAGTCGATTCCAATTCATCCCCATCATAAGTACATTAATATAATCCGTGAATTAATATACTTATGGTGGAGATGACGGGATTTGAACCCGTGTGCTATCCGCCTTTTTCATTACCATCATCAAATTCTGTTTACAATCTTTTTGTTGAATTATCTCTGTATTTATCCTTATTATGAATCTATTATAACACATTTCTAATCTTTTGTTAACTATCTCAATGAACTAAATGATAAATATAATAATGATTACATACAATGAATTTACAAGCGAAATAGAGTATCATCAGTTTAATGAGGCAGTTGATTTATACCTTAACGGAACAATGAATGAGGGGTTAATTCCAGCATCATTAAAGAAGAAGTTTGAGTTTGTTAAGGATTTAGCAGCTAAGATGAAAACTGATTTCAAGAGTCTGTTATCGTTATTTAAACAGAAACCTGTTTTTACATTCTTCAAGATGATAAAGTGGTCATTTAAGAAATTGTTTAGTATTCTTAAAAAGGGTTTTAAAGCTTATCAAGATGTAATTAAAGCAATTACTGAGTATATAGCTGATACAGTGGTAGGTAAGTGGACGGAAAAGGAACTAAGGAAATTAGATAAATTCCTCCAAGAACATCCTATTCTCAAGAAAATGGGAGGCCTCGTTGTTGGAGGTATATTGATCTATATATGGTTTAATATGTCGTTCTCAGGTGATCTTGGGTATGATTTTGGTATGGATGATTTATTCGGAGCTCTTGCAGGTAAATTCACTCTAGCTACACTATTTGCTGGATCTGAAGGGGCTAAATTATTAGGTTTATTGGTTGTTGGGTTGGTTGGAGCATCATTCCCATGGCCTGGACCATCTAGTGCTCAGTTTATTATTGGGGTTGTCGGTACCTTAGCGGCTAAAGTTAAACATAAGTTGAAATCAACATGAAAATAATTACACTACTTATTGTAACTCTATCACTACAAGGTTGTGGTTTAGGTTTATTAACTAATCTTGCTGGGGGAGGAGATGCTCCATCTATATCAGCTAATGTAGGAGAGAATGTTGAAACTAATGAGGGTATTTCAGCTAAGAATAATTCAGACGCTTTTAATAACGATGGGGATGTTAATAATACTAAAGCTGATATGATAGCTGATACTATAACTAATATTGAGGATATACCGTTTTGGGTTTGGGTTTTAATGATATTAGGTTGGATGCTCCCGAGTCCTAAAGAGATTGGAAGTGGGATTGTTAGTGTATTTGAGTATTTCATTAAAAGGAAGTGGAGATGAAGTTGTTGTTAGTGGTTACGTTATTATCATTTAATGTTAGTGCTAATTTCATGAATACTGAGTCTTGTGATCAAATACTAGAAGATGAGTACAGTTCTATATGCTACTCGTATGATATGAAAGGTCCGATAGCAATTACAGCTAATGTTACGTCAAAAGTGAATGATCTTAATATTAAAAAGAGACCATCTTTCTATCGTGATACTAGAATTCCTAAACAATTTGCAGTTATCTCGAAAGATTATAAGAATACTGGATATGATAGAGGTCATCTAGGGTTATCTGATTCTTCATGGGATTGGAGTCAAGATTCTTTGAATGCTACTTATACAATGGCTAATATTCAATTCCAGACTAAAGCTACTAACAGATATAAATTCGTACCTCTAGAACGCTTAGAGAGATCTCTAGCTATAAAGTATGACGGTATTACATCAACTACATTAGTTTATTTTAATGATAAGCCGTTTATTATTAATGGAGCTTCTGTGCCATCTGCATTCGCTAAAATATATGAGTATAATAACATTGAGATGTGTTTCTTTATTATTAATGATGATATGAATGTTAATAAGGATCCGTATTACTATGAGAGGTCGTGTGCGTCTGTGAAAGATATGTGGGGAAATTCATACGGAATCGCTAAACGATTTGGTAATAAAGAAGCTTTGGAGTTGAATGATTTGATTGATCAATTTAACTTAACTGGTGATAGTACATATATAGTGAGTTTTTTCGAATCTTTGTAAGCTAGATAAATATATAATGTAATTTTAACTTAAATAGGAATATGATAATGGGTAGTTTGATAGTAGCACTTTTACCAAAAAAGGTATTAATAGGTTTGGGTTTAGATATACTTGAATGGGCTGTATCTTTAACTGATAATAAGATTGATGATCAGTTAGTAGCTAGAGTTAAAGATGCATTTGATAATAAAGAATCAGAGAAAAAAGTTGTTAAGAAAAAAGCTGTTAAGAAAAAAGTTGTTAAGAAAAAAGCTATAACTAAGAAAATCGTTAAATAAGACTATAATAGGTACAATGGCTGCAGGAAAGATATCATGATTATTTTCGCGGCTGTTCGAGGATGATCGCGGTATTTTAACAGTACTTTAACGGTAGTTAGAGGATGTTCGATGTAAAGTCTAAAAATACCAAATTATGAAACATTAATTTATCTCTGATTCAATTTTATTCGGACATCTATCAACTAAATATATTCAAAATCATTCAGATACACTTACCCCTTTTCTCCAAGGTGTTTGCTTTTGAATTGACCTAAAAGCTCATCCTTTAACTAGCAAGTTAACAGGAGAGTAAAAATCTCCTGCGGATAATCATATTGTGTAAAAGATATATTCTCATACACAGACGCTGTCTATTATCAATCAGACTTTATTTCCGTAGCGCCTCTCCAAGTAATCTCCATAAAGACGAGATTATCATCAAAATCAATATACAGTACTGCTATCAAGGAAATTTCCTGTATACATTTATTTTGATAAGTGTTTATCTAACCCAGTGGGCCCGTTGTCGCAAGTTGTTAGGGGGGAACAGAGCCTGCATTGTATTTTTGGTTTATTTTAATACCTCATCAGGTATTGAGTTCATCCATTAAAAGTAACAAAAAATTAAATAAACTCAACAACAATACTGATACTTATTACTTTATTGTGTTTAGAGTCTCATCAGACATATTTCATCTAAGTTTTTATCCTGGTCAGCGCATTAATTAGAGCCCAGTACTAGTATATCTATTTATCATCTATTGTACAACATTAATACTGATATGTACACTTAAACAGATAAATACTATTATGATAGAACTGTATAAACAAAAGAATCTTGAGATTATAGGGGATGTGGTTTTAATCGATGGGATTGAAATGAACTTAAAAGAATACGTCAGTGTTAAAATGGATGATGGTTTTGAGTTTATACGGGTGGATGAATTACAAGAAGGAGATTTCGTTGTATAATAATGATAAAGATTCGTGGTTAAAAGCTGCTAAACAAGCTAGAGGAAAAGGACCATCTAATAAACCATATACACGCAAGACTATTCACGATAAAGGGATATCAGCTTGGAATAAATGGAATGATACTAAACCAACCAATTAAGAATGTTATCTTATACAGGCCTTAACTTTTATGTTTACTTGATAACAGATTTAAATCCAATAGGAACCGAACGATACTACATCGGTTCCTCTTATCGCAAAGAATTACAAGAAAATAATATCAATCCTGAAGAGGATACTTACTTTGGATCATCTTCCAATCCCCATCTCAGAGCTCTTCAAAGAAATCAATCACCTCAATTAGAACGTGTTATCATTAAAACACTCTCAACTAATATTGAATGTTTAAACTATGAAGAGACTATTCAAAGAGAACATGAAGCAGCTTCTAATCCTCTATTTTACAATAAGGGGTACGCTAACATGGGATTCTGTAATTCACCTAAAACATTAAAGAAGATTGTATCGAATAGGAGAAATGATATAGATGAAAATGGATTAGATTCGTATCAGAGAGCATCTATTAAAGGTGTTAAAGCTAAAAAGTTGGACGTTGATGGTAATGGATTAGATACATATAAACGATCATCCATTAAGAGTATAGCTACAAAGAAAAACGATATAGATGAAGATGGGTTCAATGGATGTCAAAGGGTAATTCAGAAGAAGTTAGATACAATGAGAAAGGATATTGATGATGGTCTCGATGGATGTCAACGAGCAGTATTTAAAGGTGTTATTACTAAACTACAAGATATCGATGATAATGGGTTTAACACCTTTCAGAGAGCATCCGTTAAAGGGATTAAAGCTAAGAGGTTGAACATTGATGATAACGGGTTTAACACCTTTCAGAGAGCATCCGTTAAAGGGATTAAAGCTAAGAAGTTAGATATTGATGATAATGGTCTTAATGGTTGTCAAAGGGCTATGAATAAGAGATTGGATACAATGCAAACTAATATAGATGAGAATGGTCTTAATGGTTGTCAAAGAGTAGCTCGAAAGAAGAATGCTCATCTGGGATTGATATGTCACGATGAGTACGGATGCTTCCATTTTGCCCATGAGATAATAAACATATTACCATTATTAAAGGTAACTGTTATTAACTCTCTCAGAAAGAAACACTTTAATGTAGTTATCACCACGAAATCCTATAACATGAATAAGTATCTTCAATCATTAGGATGTAAAGATGATATTATTGGTTTAACCTGGAATGATTTAGGTTTCTACATTAAAGATGTAGATAAATAACAGAAAGGAACTAAAATGAAATTACAGAATAAATCTGAGTTAACTGATTATGTGATGCGTCGATTAGGAGCACCCGTAATATCGATTAACGTTGCCCCCGATCAAGTTGCAGATAGATTAGATGATGCTTTACAATTCTTTCTTGAGGAACATTATGACGGAAGTGTATTAAGTTACCATGAAATCACTACAACAGCTGATAACGTGAGTAATGGATATTTCGATATTCCAGATGAAGTGATTAGTATTATCGATCTCATTGAACCATTAAATGGGGAAGGAGATGAGGTATTCATGTCAGAGTCTTGGCAATTAGCTGCTCAAACGTATAATAATATGAGAGGAGGAGCTTCTACCGGATTTACTGATTATGAGTTAACTCAACAACAAATAAGTTTAGCTAACCATTACTTTAAACCAGTAAGAGATTACACCTACAATAAAAGTAGTAATAGATTGGTAGTTAATGGAGCTGAGTTAGTTGAAGGTAATAAATTTATAATTGAGATATATAAAACACTAGACCCCGACGCTAACGGAGATGTGTTTAATGATACATGGCTAAAGAATTACGCAACATGTTTGGTTGGAATTCAGTTTGGAGATAATTTAGGTAAACATTCGGGAGCAATTCTTCCAGGTGGGCTTGAAATTAACGGTTCAGATATCCGTGAGAAATATGCAACCGAAAAAGAGAGACTGTTAGAAGAATTCCGTACAAGATATCAAGATCCAGTAGACTTTATGATAGGGTAGGACTTTCATCAGGTTTAATTTTGTATAAATATTAGGACCAGTCGCGAAGATCGAATTCCACTGGTAGTACTTTATCATTTAAACGAGGAAGCACCTATGCATATTTATCCAACTAAGACTTTCATCAACAAGTATCATAAATGGTACTATTCAATCATATCTAATCGTGTGTTGAATCCTATATTTAGAGAAGATATGTATGTAGAGAAGCATCACATTACTCCTAAGAGTTTAGGTGGTTCCAATAAACATACTAATATAGTTAATTTAACAGCTCGGGAACATTTCATTTGTCATATATTATTAACTAAATTCCTTGAAGGTCAAGCAAAGTATAAAATGCTTTCTGCTGTTACTTTAATGAATAGATTAAAGGATACAATTAATTCAAAGGTATATGAACAAGCTCAGAAATGTAAATCTACATTTAAATCATATTATAACATTAATGATGGTAAATTTGAGTGGTATGATGTAGATCCAGGAGAAGGATGGATTAAACAAGGTATATCTCGTTATACTAAAATATGGCACAATAACATTACAAATGAGTATATTAGAGATAAGGTTTCTCCTGGAGTTGAATGGGTGAATGAAGCTCCGAATAAAGGAACAACTTACTGGTACAATTCCAATACCAATGAATATATCTGCAGTTTTGAGTGTCCAGGAGAGGGATGGATTAAACAAGGACATGCAATTAATAAACTTACATGGTATAACACACATACCAATGTTTATAAAAAATCAATTAATAAGCCTATCGGAGAATGGGTTGAACAAGGCACTCAAATAGGAACAAATTTCTGGTACAATGAATCTAAAATGAAATACACAACCTCTAAGATTTCTCCTGGAGATGGTTGGGTTAAACAAGGGCCATCTAAAGATACTTTATTCTGGTACAATGATAAGATGGATACGTATACATCTGCTAGAAACTCTCCAGGAGATGATTGGGAAAGAAGGGGAGTTAATACCAATAAACATTTCTGGATGAATGTAAATAACGGAGATTATACAACCTCTGTAGATTCTCCAGGAGATGATTGGATTAAACAAGGACCTAACATAGGAACCACATCATGGACAAATACTGTGACAGGAGAATGTGTTAGAACTACAAATAAACCATCTGGATGTAATTGGATTAATAAAGGATCTCACGGAGGAACTCGCTCTGGTACATTTAAAGGATATTACTGCCATACCAAGTATGGAGAGTATCCATCTGCTGGTGAATTATCGGAAGCAATAGGTAACATAGGAACAGCTACAATCATAAGAATAATTAATAAATTGGATAATAAAATTTCTAAATCATCATATACACAAGGAAGATATCTTCAAAGTATCGGTTCTCGGGATGTTATAGTGGGACAGACATGGAGAGATGTAGGGTTTTATTTTATTCCCAAAGATAAATACTGATATGGCTACTTCACAATATTTCAATCACTTTAACTCGACCAATGAACAAGATCTTCTTCACGATCTATCAATGGAGTTTATCTCAAATTATGGGATTGATTTGGTGTATTTACCCCGAGAACGATTAAAAGAAGATCTTATATTCGGAGAAAGCACTTTAGATAGATTCTCTGAGACTTATGAACTAGAAATGTATATATCTAGTACTGACTCTTTTGAGGGAGAAGGAGAAGTATTTCAACAATTTGGTATCGAAATAAAAGATAGAGTGTCACTTCAGGTTAATCCTAGAAACTTTCAACATTACACTACTATGGATCACCCGTTGGAAGGAGACTTAATATACTTCCCTTTAAATGATAGTTTATTTGAGATCACTTATGTATCGAGTGATAGATCTAGTTTCTATCCTATGGGAACTCTTCCTTATCTTGAACTTCAGTGTGAGTTATTCACATATGCTAATGAAGAGTTTGATACTGATAATATATCGATTGATGATATCGAGAATATTACAGATCAACCAATAACAGATTATCCGATATTGATTAATGCTCCGGTTGGTATACAAGATTGGAAATCAAATCATAGATATTCTGTAGGAGATTTAGTGCATCCTACTGCTAATGGTATGTGGACAGGGTTGTGGTATAAGGTAGTTCAACAGACGGGATTAGGAATGTCTAATATCCCGTCTCAAGAGCCATCATGGCCTCGAGGAGCTAAGGATGTAATACAGGATCATGAGTTAATTTGGGAGGCAACTGGAATTAATAATGAGTTTGACACTATTCAAACGGAAGGTAATGATATATTAAACTTTGATGAATTAGATCCTTTTAATTTTACTGACTATACCTGATGAGATATATTAGATATAGAGATAATATATCGATATTAGCAATTAATGCATCAGATAATCCTGAGTTAATACCTAATCAAGTCAATTTGATTAAAGATCGCCGCTTAGTTAATCTCAATCAAAGTACATTTACTAAACAAAGTAGTTGGGTTCCTGCATCTCAAAGCACATCTGATGTGAGAATATTAAGAGCTGAACCATCAAGAGATACTCTTAGTACATATGCTACTGAGGATGGTATATACACATCAAACCTTGAATCTGATATGATGGAAGCTTGGGCAGGATTAATCAATTTTCTTGATGTTGTAGCTGATTCAAGAGCATTCATTGAAGGATCATCTGATACATTCTTGAATGGTAACTTATCTGCAATCGGTTCCATCTATTATCAAGTTTATGCTGACATTCATCTTGATTTGAATGATCTTATGTCTGTTTGGTCTGTTCTTGGGGATGGAGCAGGAAATATACAAGGTATCTCTTATGGAGAAGCAGATACAATTGTTACTCGATATGCAACAGCTGATGTAACTGGAGGAGTTGACATCAACTCAGATTCTGTTATGTTATATCAAGCTTCATCTAACATTCACGGAAGTTCAATTTATGTGAATGCTGGAGTGATTGTTGGGGATGGATGTGCTGTATCTATATCAGGATCTAATATAATTGCTGATTGTTCTATACAGAAAGCAGGATCTGGATTGTGTACTATTAACGTTGATATTCAATGTCAATCTCACAATACTTCATATAATTCATTAACAATTGATGGAGGAGGAGTATCTGTTGTTGGAGGGGGAGCGTATCATATTGGAGCTGGAATCACATTCTCTAACTGTTCAATCGAAGTGTATGCTGTTAAATTAGTTACAGTGTCAGCTGATATCAATAATGAAGTTACAGTAACAATTAATCCTATAGTTGCAGATGCAGCAGCTGGAGTATTCATTTCTAATGTATTATCACTTAACGTTAATCCTTATATTATTAGAATGGCATCAGCTGAAGTATATGTAAATTGTGATTCAGTTGCTATTTGGGAACCATTCCATTATTATCCTATTGCAGATGTATTGGGATCAGCCTCATTGGAATGTAATCCTAATACTATTATAGGAAGATCTCGTGCAGATGTTCATTGTTCAGGGGCTTTGATGGGAGCTGCATCTTCTCATAGCTATGGATGGGATACATATGTTAATACAGCTTCAGTTGTTGTTGATAACGCTCAGCAGCATATAGTTGAACCGTTTGAAGCAAAAGCTCAAGCTCTTGTGGATGTTTGGGCTTCTAAAGTGTTTGAGGGAAAGGCTAGTATTGATATTGATTCTGGAGTTGTATCGATATCTGGAGTTGTTGGAGATGGATCGGCGAGTGTAATCAACATAGGAATAATCTCTGTTGCATCTCAAGTTACGTTTGATACTCAGTTAAATAGTATGAAAGGATCATTAACAGTTGACACTCAACCTATAATCAATCATAATACTGTATCAGAGATGCAAGGAGAATCATATGCTAGTATTTGGGTTAATATGAACTTCTCATGTGATGCTGATGTAGACATTGACTCTGGACTAATATCTGCTGGTGGTGTGAATGCTACTGGTGTTAGTATCCTTATCACTCTAGCTGAATCTTTTGCATCACCATTAACAATACTTAATGGAGTAGCTGAACATGTTACAACTTGCTCAATTGAAACGTGGCCAGTGATTAATGCTATATGGACTGATCAATACGGACCTGAGTGGGCTGCTGTACAAGTTATTAGTATGGGTGTTGGTATATCTGGCGGACAAGCTGTTGTTACTGCTAACCCTGATTAAATCACGTATATACCAATATCTCTCCAAGTAGTTCCAGGGGATAAATTTAAACTTTGAAGATACTCATCATCTACTATTTCATCTCTCATTGTTTGGGTTGCTTTTAAGTGTGACGGATCCCCAACTCTCTCTTTCCAGACACTATCACCTTTAGTTTCTTTTTGCTTCATACTACTAATTTCAGCGTTTGATATTCCATCACCGTTACGTGTTGATAAGGAAAGCAAATAACTTTTGTTCCCCCTCTTTGATAACTCGTTAACCCATCTAACCCAATCTCTGATCTCGTTTTAACTATATCAATAGTACGGTTCTGTGCTATTGAAATTCCTTTATCATCTAAACGAGTAATTGTTTCTCTTACCTTTATCCCATTCAACTCATTAATATTCATTCCATTCACATCTAGTGTATGTAATCATGTGTAACCACTCTTTTGTCCACTCCTCTGCAATCCATTAAACCCAAGAGCATCTACATCATCCCGTTTTGTTTGAGCTCCTTTAAATGCAGTTTCAGATGTTCCTATGAATTTAGAATTAGGTAATGATATATTATAGAATGATGAGCTTCTAACAGCATTATGTGATTTGATTAAATGTTCTTCCATTAAACGACACTCATTCTTAGAGGAAAATGTTTTAATGATAATACGTTCTAATTGAGGTGAATTTGAGTTTTGAAGAGCTCTGAAATGTTTAATTGTTGATGATCCGTAATATGTATCCTCTTCTGGATTAATATTCTTTTCAGAGAGTTCCTTTCTAGTGGCTGAACCAATGTAATATCTCTCAGTTCCTATAGGATTGAGGTCTGTGATTAAATAAACATAGAAGTTGTTACCGTTATAAATAGAAGTACGCATAATAATATCCTTATTATTGTTAGAATCAGATTTAACGCTCTAACGTTAATCTGATTTGTTTTACTATCTATTATTATTTATCAACTGGGTAATTCATATGTCATATTTTCACCACTCATTACTTAGAAATCTGACAATTGGTTTCGGTTCTCTGTTCAATAATCTGTTTATCAGAAAAACTGAATCTGATGGAGCTATAATCGACGAATATAGAGTTCCCTTGAGTTACGCTAACAAAGATAGATTTATATCAAAAATTAGAAATGATAGAGAAGGAACTAGAATACAAAGTTTTATTCCTAGAATAGGGTTTACTATGGAGTCATTAACATACGCTCCTGATAGACAATTGTCAGCTCATAATAAAATCTCAGGAAAAGTGAAGCAAGTTGATGGTAAATGGGTGAAAAATTCAAGTTACACTCCTGCTCCTTATGATATAGAGTATACGGTGAGTATATACACTAACAATACTGATGACTCGTTGCAGTTGATAGAACAGATAGCTCCCATGTTCCGTCCCGATTTTAATATGTCTATTAACGAGATGCCTGAACTTGATGTAATCCGAGATGTGCCTGTGATATTGAATAGTATAACAATGGATGATACATGGGCAAGTAATTTTGATCAAGGGGAGTTGAGAACAGTCGTTTGGGACTTGAATTTCATGATTAGAGCTAATTTATATGCTCCTATTGATAAGCTTGGGATTATTGACAGTACATTCATCAGTTTTGTTCCATTATCAGGATCAGATCCTATTGAGGATGATGATATATGGTTCACCTCTGACATTCCTCAGATTTACATATATGGTGGAGCGAGTGTAATGGCAACTGCTCAAGAGGTTGGGGTATATGGGGTAGCGAATGTAAATGCATACTGTTTATAATTATGATAAATAAATAAAATTAACCGGAGACCATAACATGGCATTAAAAAAGATTTCAGATTTCCCTACTAAATCTACATTAAGTGGGGATGAATCAATCCTTGGTATTGATGAGGGAATTAATAAACAATTTAAAATCAGTGATATCATCACTGCAGTAGAATTATCAGCAGGTATCACTCCTTTAAGTGAGCAATTGAGTTTATATGCACTTGAATCTGATGTTCAACAGTATTTTGAACAAAGTCTAATTCCAACAGAAGCGAAGTCGGGTGATATGTGGCGAGATACTGATCTAGGAGTGCTTGCTATCTTATTTGAAGATGGTACCTCAAATGTATGGATGGAAATTTAAGGAGATATAAATGTTTTTAAGTAGCGGACGTTTTAAAATAAGAGATCGTAATAATGCTAGAAGTACTAGTGTAACTGTAACGGATCTTGATCAGCTTCTATCATCTGCTGTAACAGCAGATGATATTATTGAAGATGATGATGGTAATGTATACAAAATTAATCAGAAAGGTGTTTGGTCTAGAGATAAAACAATCGCGACTGCAGAAGTTTATACTAAAGCTGAAGTAGATGAGTCTATCAGTATAGCGTTTTCTGATATCCCAACTGTTGATCTCAGCGGTTATGCATTAACAGCAGATGTTCCATCATTATACGCTGGTGTTCATATTCAAGACACTGTCCCATTAGATGCTGTAGTAGATGATACATGGTTTGATACTGCTAATCAACAATGGAAGAGAAAGAAATTAAATAGCGGTAACTTCTTTGATAATTTCAGTTTATCTGACTTGACTTGGAGTTGCGCTAACTCAACATATTGCACATACGGTGAAGGTGTTAAACAAGAAGGTGATGTGTTATCATTTAATTTAAAGTGGCACGCTCAAATTAAATTCGAGGTTATTAATTCTGCTGATATAGCATCCCCATTAACCTGGACATTTGCTCCTAACCATAATTCAGAGGTTATTAATCATACTGGTGGATATATCCGTAACAGTAATGGAGGAAATCCTAAAACTGGAAAAGTGTATTTACACACTTCTTGGTATTCTTGGGACACATTCATTCCATCTGAAACTGCTGTAGGTGCATTAGTAACAGCTTCGATTGATGAGTTGAAAGGCATCGCACCTGAAGCTCTGGATACGATACAAGAGCTTGCTACTGCGATCCAAAATAGTGATTCAACAGTAACTGATATCTTAACTACTCAATCAAATAAAGCTAATAGTGTTGATGTTTATACTAAAACTGAGACTGATGCATTATCATTAAATAAAGCTAATAGTGTTGATGTTTATACTAAAACTGAGACTGATGCATTATCATCAGATAAAGCTAATAGTGTTGATGTTTATACTAAAACTGAAATTGATGCATTATCATTAAACAATGCAGTTGATGTTGATGGAAATGTCTATATCGGTGTAGCTGATTTTTAACATTACACTCTTTATCAAGAGAGACTTAATCTAATATAGATTTTACTTAATATAAGAAGGGAATAAACAATGACAAGAAAACAAGGTATACTACATACAGCTGTATCAGGCAAAGATCCAATCGCTGCTGGAATGACTAAACGTCAAATTGCAATTAATAGTGCTGATGGTGTGATTCAAACAGTTGATGGTGAAGGCTCTCTATTAACTTTCAAATCTGCTGATGTAATGGAATCGTATGTTGATACTGTAGTTGCTGGTGTATCAGGTGGCGGTTCAGCTACTTATCCTGATCAAACAGGTCAGGGCGGTAAAATATTAGGCACAGATGGTGCTGATGTAATTTGGGTTGATACTCCTAGTGGTGGGACGGGTGGAAGTACAACCATTAATCTTGGCTCACAGGTTAATCATAATGAATCTACTATGTCGCTTGAGCCAGGTGCTGATAAAATCATTGGTGGACTAGATTTATCAGGTGGGCATTCAGTAGCACACGTTAAGAAATATGTACCAGGTGATACAGTGTCTGACATTAAATGGGACTTTGATACTATTGACTCTGCTCAATGGGACGGTGGTTCTGTTGATGGGGGCAAGATTGGGTTAACCAGTGTTGATGCGGAGTTACCTTCAAATGATTTAGTATCTAATGTAGAATATAGTGCGAATTTTCACGGTACTGGTCAACATGACACACAAACATTTAGTGCTACCCCTCTTGGTGGTACGGATCAAGATTTCTACTTTGCAAACGATGCTAATGCTGACGACTTTCCTTATACATTCGATGTGCATTTTTCAAGAAACGTAATGGCTAAGACGTTCCAATTAGGTTCTTATAATAATAATCAAGGAACAAGATTATCTACATTTGATATTGAATATTGGGAGGATGGGGTATGGGTTAAAGCACAATCATTTATCTTTCCACACATCCCGTTCAGGGGTTTCGAGATTCATCAATTTGAATTAGACGCTCGAATATTATCTTCTCGTATCAGAATTAAAGTTACGGGTAGTTCCGATCACTACGCGGGAGGAAGAACATTATTATATGCTTTTAAATTCTTAGATGAAAGCCTAATTAGTTACAATGAAACCACAACAGTAACCTCTCTATCCTCAGTCAATACAAGTATTGCAACTGCCATTAATAGCATTAATGTTACAGAGACTAAGCCGGCAGGTACTGATATTAAGTACGCTTTGAGTTTTGATGGTAAGGCTACTTGGTCAACACCTGTTAATAGAGTAGGGTTTGAAGCATTTGACTTCTCATCTATAACGCTAGGCGATTCTTTAGACGTTCAGCTTTCACTGTCTACTACTGATTACACAGTAACTCCAACCGTTGATCAAATCTCTGTAGATATGGCAACAATGGGAACATGGAATCATATATCACTTGATCCTGCACTAATCACAGTTTATGACAATGGCGTTGATTCAATGACCGTTGTAAATAACTCAGACAGTGCTGAATCGTTCAAAGTCGGTGTAGAGACCGTTGACCAAAACCTAACCACCGTTGATCTCAGCGGTTACGCAACTAAAGCCTATAGTGATGGACAGGATACAGTCGTACTAGATGCAGCTAAGGCGTATGCTGACGCTAATGGAGGCGATGTAAGTACAACAATTAATCTTGGTTCACAAGTTAATCATAATGAATCTACTATGTCCCTTGAACCAGGTACTAGTAAAATCATTGGTGGACTAGATTTAGCAGGTGGACATTCTGTTGCTCATGTTAAACAATATGTCCCTGGTGATACATTGTCTGACGTTAAATGGGACTTCGATTTGTCTGGGGATCAATGGGATTACCTAAGCGATAAGATTGAGTTTAAAGATGGTAAAGTCTGTTTGAAAGGTGTTGAGAGCGGCGTATATGTTATCGATATTGCTTGTGGAGGTAATCATGCTATAGCCCTTCTTAATGATGGCACAGTAAAAGCGGTTGGTTATAATATTAGTGGTCAGTTAGGTATAGGTAATACAACTAATCAATCAAGCTGGGTTACATCTAATATTACAGACGTTAAATCCTTTGCTTGTGGATGGAGTCATTCTATAGCCCTTCTTAATGATGGCACAGTAAAAGCGGTTGGTCATAATGGTTATGGTCAGTTAGGTATAGGTAATACAACTCATCAATCAAACTGGGTTACATCTAATATTACAAACGTTAAATCTATTGCTGGTGGATATCATTATGTTATAGCCCTTCTTAATGATGGCACAGTAAAAGCGGTTGGTCGTAATAATTATGGTCAGTTTGGTATAGGTAATACAACTAATCAATCAAGCTGGGTTACATCTAATATTACAGACGTTAAATCCTTTGCTTGTGGAGATATGCATGCTATAGCCCTTCTTAATGATGGCACAGTAAAAGCGGTTGGTCGTAATCTTTATGGTCAGTTAGGTATAGGTAATACAACTAATCAATCAAACTGGGTTACATCTAATATTACAGACGTTAAATCCTTTGCTTGTGGAGATATGCATGCTATAGCCATTCTTAATGATGGCTCAGTAAAAGCGGTTGGTTATAATGATTTTGGTCAGTTAGGTATAGGTAATACAACTCATCAATCAAGCTGGGTTACATCTAATATTACAAACGTTAAATCTATTGCTGGTGGACCTCATTCTGTTATAGCCCTTCTTAATGATGGCACAGTAAAAGCGGTTGGTAGTAATGATTTTGGTCAGTTAGGTATAGGTAATACAACTAATCAGTTAAACTGGGTTACATCTAATATTACAGACGTTAAATCCTTTGCTTGTGGATGGAGTCATTCTATAGCCCTTCTTAATGATGGCACAGTAAAAGCGGTTGGTTATAATTATTATGGTCAGTTAGGTATAGGTAATACAACTAATCAATCAAACTGGGTATCTCCATCAACACCATTGTCGTCTTACTCTTATGTCATAAGCGTATCAGAAGGTGATGTTAGTAGTGCAGATAGTGGCGGTGAGATTAACACATCAATCGCTACAGCCATTAATAGCATTAATGTTACAGAGACTAAGCCGGCAGGTACTGATATTAAGTACGCTTTGAGTTTTGACGACAAGGCTACTTGGACTGCGTTGATGGATTCATCTGAATTAACTGCATTCGACTTCTCCTCAGTAACGCTCGGTGATTCTTTAGATGTCCAAATAGTCATGTCAACTACTGACTCTTCTGTTACACCAACTGTCGATCAAATCTCTGTAGATATGGCAACACAAGGAACATGGAATCATATATCACTTGACCCTTCTGTTATTACAGTTTATGACAACGGCATTGATTCAATGACTGTTATAAATAATTCTGAGACTGTAGAATCGTTCAAAGTCGGTGTAGAGACCGTTGACCAAAACCTAACCACCGTTGATCTCAGCGGTTATGAGTCTACCATTACTGAAATTGATGGTGGCGGATACTAAGCATATATATGCCCTCCCTTCGGGGAGGTTTATTACTTTAAATAAAGGAAATTAAGATGACTATTAAACATGTA